>Ga0123355_10021698_pt1 | contig 10283 bp, 7 predicted proteins | sample TergutEmb28metaG_3_FD_89872 | JGI IMG/M metagenome (GOLD analysis project Ga0123355, IMG submission 89872) | Embiratermes neotenicus P1 segment gut microbial communities from Petit-Saut dam, French Guiana - Emb289 P1 | ecosystem: Host-associated > Arthropoda: Insects > Digestive system > Gut ... | reverse complement strand
GATTCATCTGACGCCTTATCAGCCAACCCTTCTATGTCAACCTGTAAAGATTTTATGAAAAATACTTTTTCTTTTATTTTCTCATCCGTGCGCTCAATCTTATCTTTCGAAATATTAACAGCAATAAGTCCAACGAGGCAGATTCCGAGAAAAACAGTGTTTAGCGCAACCCCATAATGGAACGGAATTTGGGTAAAACCCAATGCCATCTGCCCTATCCCAATAATTAATTGGATTAAAAAATAGCGCCATACTACAGATATAAGGGGTATACCATAAAATCTGCTTTTTAATTCGCCACGCCCAAAAACATATAAAATGACGCTGGCGGTTATTAATATAGCAATCATTGAGAAACTGTAACCAGTCCAAAACCAGCCACCCCTGATGAATGGAAGAACGAAAACAACCACATTGTATACAATCAAAACAATAAATACCGCAACAAGCGAAAGTTTTTTATTTTTTGAAAAGCTCATTTACAAATCCTCCATCAAACTTAGGTTAGTTGTTTACTCATAAACAACTTAATAAGCCTTTTCTTTGCGCCTCAAATTCCTCATCAGAAAGCATACCAGCATCTTTCATCATTTTTAGTTTTTCGAGTTTTTGTTTGAAGGCCTCCATTTCATCGGAGGTTGACGTTGGCGGCGCAGGGGTTACAGCTATGCCGAATCCTGCTTGCGGGTTTGTTGCGCCACCATTAGCGGCCCCTTGTTGCGCCATTGCTGGACTAAAAGCGTTAGCTGTGACTCCAGCGACCATCGCCCCCATACCACCAGCCATACCGCCCATCATACCAAGACCGATACCAGCAGAGCTAAAATTACCTGAGCCTTCGTTTTGGGCGACTTTTTCAGCTACGTCGAAACCACGTTCACTTTGGTATGTGTAACCTTCCTGCACCCGTTTTGTTGCCATAGCCTGAGATTCAATGACCATTTTCTGCGCGCTGGTTTGCTGGTCAATAATGCCAACTTTTTGTCGAAGCTGTGCCTCGGCAATATCTGAATATTGCCGGATATGTATGTCACGGAATTTCTCGTAGGCAACATCTCCTTCGGGTTTAACAATAGTTGTAACGAAAAAACGTTCAAGTGATATACCATAATTACTAAAATCTGGCATTAACTGTTTATGCAAGACTCCAGAAAGTTCAAGCATATGCGAGTCAACTTCAAAAATGCCAAATTGACTATTCTGCATAGTTTGTGCCAAATAAGGCTTAACTCTTGCCATTAAAAAGGTGCGGAACATCTGCACGAGCGAAGCTTGTTCAAGCAAGGTCTCTGTGCCGACAATTTTTACTAGCAGCTTTCTAGAATCATCAACGCGCAAGGACATTTCACCCGAAGCACCTATTTTAAGAGGGAATTTATACGTCGGCTCCATATACTGAACCTGACTGTCAGTACCCCATTTTATAGCCATTTGCTCCGTCTTGTTTATGAAGTAAACTTCGCAATGAAATGGGGATTGAGCGTCTGTCTTTTTGTTAAAAAATTTTCTGGCCAATGGAATATTTTGTGTTTCAAGAGTATGCCGCCCTGGGCCGAATAAATCCAACGCCTGGCCGTTTATAAAAAATATTGCTTCTTGCGATTCGTGAACGATAAGCTGCGTAGCGGTGTTGAAGTCCTCGATCGGGGACTTCCATATAAAAGTGCTGTTATCGCCCTCGTACTTAACAATCTGGAAAATATCAGCCATTTTGAGATCCTCCTAACGTGCATGAAATTATTTTTGAAAAACAATACTGTGCTTATTAAGCCTATCCAGTATAGACCCACTAGGCATTTGCAACAATATAGCCCTAAAGGGAAAATGTCAATAACTCTATGAGGTACATATCCTGATTAGGTTAAGAGAGATGACTGGGAAGGATTTACGGGCAATTTTGAGCTATAACATCAAACGCTATCGTGGCAATCATGGGTGGTCGCAGGCGGATTTAGCAGAAAAGGCTAATATCTCTATTGCATTCCTCAGCAATATTGAACGAGGCGTCAAGTGGCCTTATCCTGATACTATCGTGAAAATCGCAAAAGCGTTAAAAGTGGAGGAATTTGAACTTTTTAGGCAAAACGAGGGAAAAATTGACGACACGGCAACCTTGATTGACCGATTTGTTATGGATATTTCCATATCTGTGAGTGATTCAATAAGTAAAACGTACCGTCAATATTTCGGGAAAGAGTTTTCCGCCAGTGTGGATGAAACAAGATAACGTGGAAACTATTTGCTACTGTCGCATAAAAGTAGCAAAGTTTAATTGGGCAATCAAATTATGCCCTTCAGCGTTTGGGTGAATGATGTCAAAAGATAAGCTCCCGGCAAGTGGGTTCAAATTAAACTTCATCAAACTTAACTGATTTGACAAATATGTATGTATATCAGTTACAAGAATCTTACTTGATTCGCTTTTTCCAACAATCACGCTGTTCATTGATTCGACTAGTGCATTTGAAACATTGGAAATTTCCAAAGATGCTCTGAGGATTTCCTGTGGGAAGGGGTTATAAACTGTATTGGCAATAATTGTTGCTTTGGGGGCATTTGTTCTTAGCCATGCAATAATTTCATCAAATTCATCAGAAAAAATTTGAATGGCTTTATTCATTTCGGCTCTAAGCTCAGGTGAAAACGAACCAGTAAAAGTGGAGAAAAGATTAAGATATCTGGAAATGATTTCTTCAGATCCGATTATTATACTTCTAGTTCCTGCCAGTATATCACCAGCTCCAGATAAAGCATCGGCGATCCCAGAGGTGCTAAAACCAGAATCAGGCATAATATTCCTGACCCCAGAAACTACACCCCATGCTCCAGATAAAATATCACCAGCGCCTTCTCTGATAATACTCGCACTTGATGCAACTCTTGGACTGGATAGATAGCTCAAAAAGGGCTGTAAAAAGTTATTGCCTCCTATGTTCAGTGTGATGATACGCGCATTTCTGATGATTCTTAAATCGTCATTATCCAACCCATGCAAGAATTCCAGTAGCATGGTTGTAGTGAATCCATCTACCGCCATGTTCGCATAATTATCAACATACCCTTCATTTTTTAACAACGAAAAAATATTGCGGTATGGCTTTCTTCAGGTGTTGATAAGCCATACCCCGCAGATACAGAATCACCCAACGCAACATAATAACGCGGCTTGTTTGTGCAGGAAGTAGAAGTAAGCGAAATGGAAAATGCTAATATTGTAAGGATAAAACTTTTTAGGAACGCTCTCATGAAAACCAGACCTCCTTCTTAGCCCTTATCTTATCACGCAATTATTTTCCCATCAACTGTTTAAGCTAGCAAATTTATCCTTATGTAGTATACTTTGTGGTTTCTTGAATTAAACAAGGCGTAAAGCTATACTGATAACATGGTAAGCAAATTGGCGCAGATTCAAGGCATGATATACGAGATTCGTGGGCAAAAGGTAATGCTTGACAGCGACCTTGCGGCTTTGTACGAGGTTGAGACATCAAACCTCAATAAGGCGGTAAAGCGCAATTTGGAGCGCTTCCCAGATGATTTTATGTTTCAGCTAACCCAAAAGGAATGGGAAAACTTGAGGTTCCAGATTGGAATATCAAGCGGGAAACATGGGGGCAGGCGCTTTATGCCATATGCCTTTACTGAACAGGGGGTGGCTATGCTGGCCACGGTTCTTTCAAGCCCAAAAGCTGTTGCTGTGAACATTAACGTAATGCGGACTTTTGTCAAATTGCGGCAGTATGTGCTTTCGCAAAATGGGGCTGACAGTCAAATTGCAGAATTGCGGAAGCTCCTGATGCTGTACATAGAAAAAAATGACAAACGCGTAAATGAAATTATCATTGCCCTCAATAACCTTGTAGAAAGCTCGCCCAAGACAAAAACGATTGGCTTTCGGGCAAACAGCGAAAAATAGATGCTGGCAAGATTTAATGAACATGTAATCTTTTTGCGTAAACGGTTCCTCATAGAGGAACTCGCTCTGCCCCATAAATGACAGCAAATTGATTGAGGGCAGTACCCCAATCCCGTATCGGCATTGTCCATTTTTCTGTTTTTCAGTTTCACTGCGACAACGGCTCGGAATTTATCAACAATGCCACCGAGGCTTGGTGCAGAAAACAGGATATCAGATTTACAAGAAGCTGCGACCAGAAAAAATGAGAACTGTTTCGTGGAATAAAAAAACGGCGTGGTAGTACGCGAGTACACCGGCTATGATCGGGTTGAGGGGTTTCAGCAGCAGGCGCCTCGGCGGGGGAATTCCCGCGCGCGCAGGAGTTGCCCCGCAGCCCGCCTATGCCCATACTATAGCTATGAAGCGCTTTAACCCGCTCGCCCTGTCAGAGTTTGCCCGCTTTTACGGTTTCCACTACGACCGCATTGATGCGGCGGGGCTTGTGGATGATGCCCTTGCGGAGATGGATCGGGGGCTGCGGGGGCAGGATTCGAGCCTGCCGATGATTCCCGCCTATATCAGCCCCGCGCGGGGAACAACGCCGGGGAAAACCGTCATCGCCTTGGACGCGGGGGGGACAAATCTGCGGGCGGCGCGGGTAACGTTCGATGAAAACGGCGCGGCTCAGGCGGCGAGCTTGCGCAAAGTGCCTATGCCCGGCACGAACGGCGCTCTTGGGGCGGATGCCTTTTTTGACGGGATTGCCGCGCTTGCTGCTCCCCTTATCGAGGCGGGAGGCAGGGTGGAGGGGATAGGCTTCTGCTTCTCTTACCCCATGCGCATAACAGAGGACGCGGATGGGATTCTTACCGCGTTCAGCAAGGAAGTGGATGCCCCGCAGGTGGTAGGCAGGCGCATCGGGGCGGGGCTGCGCGAGGCGCTTGCCCGGCGGAATGTCCGCCCGCCCGAAAAAATTGTCCTGCTTAACGATACGGCGGCGGCGCTGCTTGCTGGGCTTCCCGCCTGCGGCGCAATGGCGGCGCCGCTTGTCGGCTGCATTCTGGGGACGGGCTTTAACACCGCCTACCCGGAAACCTACATCCCCAAGATCGGCTTTGACTGCCCTGCCGCCCCGCAGATTGTAGTCTGCGAAAGCGGCAGCTTCGCCCACGGCTTTATGGGGGCGCTGGACAGGGAACATGACTGCGCAACCAAAAATCCCGGAACGTACGCGCTTGAAAAGGCGTCCGCCGGAGCCTATCTTGGGTCGCTGAATTTTCACATAACAAAGCAGGCGCTGCGTGACGGCATTTTTTCGTTCGACAGGCAGGATGAGTTCATGGCTCTGCCTGCCCTGCACACGAAAGACTTAAACGCCTTCCTGCGTGAGCCATCCGCGCAAACCTCTCTCCTTGGGGAACTGTTCGCCGATCACGAGCAGGATGCCCGGCAAAGCTTTGAGTACATTGCCTCTATCATAACCCAGCGGGCGGCTCTCCTGTGCGCCGCGATGGTTGCCGCAACGGCGGAAAAGGCCGCCGAGTGCGGCAGGGCGCAGGGGCTCTGCGCCAGCTCGCCTGTCCGCATCGCCGTAGAAGGAACCACGTACATGGCGTACAAGGGGATGAGGAGCGCGCTGGAATCATACCTTCACGTGATGTTAAACCGGCATAGGCCGCAGGCGTACATCATAACTCCGGCAGAGCAGGCATCCCTTTTAGGCGCGGCGGCGGCTGTTGCGGGAACGCGCTCAAATACTGAAACGGCGGCGGCTCCCTCACCACTCCGGGCAAGGGGCGCAGGGTTCTGAATGCCATGAATTTGAAGGGGTGGATATCCAATACATTCGGATACCAGCCCTCAATTTCGCCTCGGTCTATGATGTTCAGGGCAAGGCTGAAGGAAATCGGCAGAACGTTTCCACGGGAAAGCAAAAGGGCTTCCGCCTGCGCCAGCGTCTCCCAGCGCTCCTCCCCTTCTTCGGTCATTGAGCGGCTTATCAGGTATTCAAACTCGTCATCGCTGTGCTGGGCATAGTTCAGGTTGGAATCCCGGTTCCACATTTTCAGGAATGTCCACGGGTCGGCGAAATCGCCTATCCACGTAATGGTGGCGACATCGTAATCATCAAGATCCAGCGAAGCGAGGTACTCATCAAAGGGGACTATGTCGATGATCGACCGCACTCCCAGCTCGCCGAGCCATGCGCCCGCCATAAGGGCGGCGACGCGCTGCGCCTCTTGCGAAGGCGGTATGCGTATCACCAGCTCCGGAAGCCCCTCGCCGCCGGCAAACCCCGCCTCGGCAAGGAGGCGGCGAGCCTGCGGTATATCTGCGGCATACAGCCCTTCGACATCGGGATAGCCAGGAATGGGGAATATCAGGGTCGTCGCCGGAAGTATATGCCCCTGCCGGACTTCCTCCCAGGGCAGGGCAAGCGCAAGCGCCCGCCGGAGCCGGTAGTCGCCCCACGGATCCCTGCTTGATCGGATAAAATAGTAATGGGTCGCAAACATCGCGTTTACCTGAATGTTCGTGCGATCCATCAGGGTATCAAGGCAAACCGCCCCTTGTATCCACTGGACTTCGCCGGAATTCCACAAAAGTGATGCCTCTACCCCATCTTCCACAAACCTAAGGGTGATTCTGTTCATCGCCACTCTCTGCGCATCCCAATAATAGGGGTTTCTGGCAAAGACGAGTCTGTCGTCATTCATTTCTTCGATGAAAAAGGGGCCGTTCGAGACCGGCCAGCGGGCTGTCCAGTCATCCTCGTCCAGCATGGAGGGATGGATCGGGCTGAAGGAATGGTGGCAGAGCATACTGGGAAAAAACGAAACCGGCGAATTGAGCCGCACGATCAGCGTCCGATCGTTGGGGGCAAAAATGCCGACATCCTCAGCAGCGCCCCTGCCAAGCCTGAAATCCCGGGCTCCTTCGATAATGTCAAAGAGCGATGAGTACGGAGCGTTCCTTTCAGGTTCCAGCGTGGACAGCCACGATGCCCTGAAATCCCCGGCGCGCAGAGGATCGCCGTTCTGGAAGCGGGCGTTTTCCCGAATGGTGAATGTCCACTGCCGCCTGTCCTCCGAAAGATCCCAGCTCTGGGCTGCTGCCGGAATCGGCTCCATCGTCAGCGGGCTGTGGGAAAAAAGCCCTTGGTAAATAGCGGTAAAAATCTGGGCTTCGCTGGCAAGAGAGGACAGGCGGAAATCGAACTGTATGCTGCCGCCGGAAAACGCCACGGTCATTTCGTCCCTTGTCTGCGGGCGCGGGCGAACTTCGGCAAAAATCGCGTCCGCGCTTTCGGCGTCCGGCGGGCTCAACGCAGGCGGCGCGGCCTGGCAAGCGGCGAAAAGCGACAGCGCGGCGCAGATCAGCAACGGTATGCGCGCCGATGGCAGGGGCAGTTTCATTGTTGTACCTCTTCTTGCGGCAGGCTTTAGCTTTCGGGACTAACTCCCAGCCTGCGCAGCTGTTCTTCTTCTTCTTTCTGGGCGCTGTACTCATGGCGCTTCGAGTTTGCTCTGACGATGGCGTTTTTTATGCTGCCCAGCTCGGGCTTTACGCCCCTGATTTTATCCCGGTCTGCCCGGTCTACGGCGGCCTTGAAATAATCGTCCAGCGCCCCCAGTGTTTTGTGCAGGGATTGTACTTCCCGTATGTTCCGTTCCAAAAAACCCACAAGCTGCTCTTCCTGTATCGATTCGAGCCGGGAAGCCGCAGATCCCCGGGATGCCATCGGGCTTAGGGTGCGGATTTTCCTTTCCAAATCGCTGCGGAAGGAATAGAAGTTCACCTTTTCCCGCACCGGAATGCCCTTGACAGGATCGAGATACTCCACATCGTAGATCACCGGCTCCGGCTCTTTGTTGAGCATCTGCTGCACGAGCCTTTTCAGCTTCTCGAAAAAGCCCTGCCTCTGATTCTGCAAGACGATCTGATTCTCGTCCATCTTCGCAAGTATTTCCGAGAACGTCGCCGCAGTTCCGCCCAGCCCCTGAATGCCTTCCAACAGGATGCTCTTGAAAGAAACAGGCGCTTTCGGCGCCTTCGGCTTAGGCTCGACAGGCTGGAGCTTTTTCAATACGGCTTCCCGCAGCGCCGGCCCTTCTTCGGAAAAATCTTCCCTTGTTACCTCATCGACCAGATCGGGATAAAACGGAAAACCGGGTTTCGCCTGCGCGAATTTTTTCTTGAACTGGGAAAGATTCGCCATCTCCGCCTGAGACATTCCGGCGGACACATCCCGCAATTCCAGCTTATACGCCTCCCGCTGATAATCGGCAAGGAGCTTTAGGTAGCCCATGATGGGGCTGAAAGATTTGTTCAGGTGGCTCAGCGATTCGGTGATGACGCTCATGGTCAGGGAATCAGAGCCGGTCTTTATCTGATTGGTCATTTCCGCCACGGCCTTGGTAACCGGGCTCTGGGAGTCCGGCGTAAGATGCACCCAGTCGATGTACTTCACCAGCCCCAGAATGCGCCTGATTCGATCCATCGTGAGGAATTCCGCGCTGAACTGATAAAAGTTGACCAAAAAATCCAGTTGGTTGTCGTAATTGGCAAGGCGGCGGGTTAATTGCTCCAGCTTCTCCGATTCGGAAAACGAAGCGGAGCTGGGCACTTCAAGCTCCCCGATTTTCGCTTCCTGCTTGTAGGGGTCTTCGTGGATAAGCCCTTTTTTTAAGTACAGGTTATAGAGCGAGGCAAACCCAGTGTGGTAGGCGCGCAGTTCGTCTTTGAGCTTGGGAAGTTCGGACTTTTCCAGCAAGTCCGCCCTCGCCCTGAGCGCATCGGCGAGCATCTTGGGATAGTCGTTGGTATCGGCCATTGTCTCCATAATTGTGCCATATTATGCCACATTTCGATAATATTAGCAATGTTGCTTCAACACAGTCGGCGTATTGACACTATGGGGCGTTCATGGTACGGTCAACAGACCTGTTTTCAGGGAGCCGAGAGCTTTCGACCGGGCAATAGCGCAGTTGGTTTAGCGTACAAGTCTGGGGGACTTGGGGTCCCCGGTTCAAATCCGGGTTGCCCGATTGAAGGCTTTGGCTCCCATTATTTTTATAACGATACTTCAGCATTAAATCGCAGGAACCAGGAGAGTGTGCCGTATGCCATCGGAGAAAAAACAGCCGGAAAGGCGGAACGATTCGGGCAAATCAGAAATGTCGCAGCGCTTTAAAAGCCGCCCGTTTGTGTTCATAGGAACGATATTCATTCTTGTAATTGTGGTGATCGCCTTTGTTTTCGTGCCTGCTATCCCTACTGACGGCGGCGGCATGGGAGATTTCACATTTGGGCATTACAACAGGGTTCCCATACGGCTGGCGCCGGGCAATTTCTTTCATCAGACGCAAGACAGTCTTATGCGGCAGAACCAGCACCTGTTTGCGGGGGGGCCCGTGGAGGACTTAACCCCGTGGGAAGCCTTCAATAATACGCGGCTGCGCCACGAAATATGGCGCGGGGCGTTTGAAGAAACCGTCGTGTTCATGGGGATTCAGGACGAGATGGGGCGGGCAGGCTTGGTTGTCCCGGATCATGTCGTAGACCGGGAGGTGGCGCGGCAATTTCAGGTAGGCGGCAGGTTCGATGCCGCCAGCTACCGGGCTATGGACAACGCCACCCGCATGAGCATGTGGCGGCAGACGCAGGAACGGATCGCGGTGGGGCGCTATTTTTCCGATTTAGGCCGCCTTAGGGTTTCCTCCGGCGAAGCTGCATTCATCGGCTCAATGGCATCCCCGCGCCGGACGCTGAGCGTGGCGATTTTCCCGCTGGATTCCTACCCGGATTACGAAGTGGCTCTGCATGCCCAGGCCAATCCGCTGCCGTTCAGGGCAACCCATCTTTCCCGGATAACAGCCTTCAGCGAATGGGAAGCCCAGCAGATTCTGGACAGCGTGCGCGGCGGCGAAATCCCTTTCGAAGAAGCGGCGCGGCTCAATTCCATCGACTTCTTTGCCCACATGGGTGGCGACATGGGAATTCAGATGGCGTTCGAGCTTGCCCACCAGATATGGGATGCGGATGAGCGGGAGCGCGTCATCAACCTGGCGGCAGGGGATCTGAGCGATATTGTCAGGGTTTCAATGCCTGATGGCACGGAGGGCTGGGTCTTTTTCAGGGCAGAAGAAGCCTTTCAGGCGGCTGATGTCAGCGATCCGGCTCAACTGGGCAGGATACGCGCCCACATCATGGGCAACCTGCGGGGCACGGTGGAGAACTGGGTCATCGCAGAGGCTGAAAGCTTTGCCGCGCAAGTCAGGGAGCGGGGGTTTGAGACAGTCGGCGCGGAAGGCAACATATTGCGGCGTAATTTTGGCCCCATTCCGGCGAATTTCGGCGACTCGATCCTGTTCACGGCGGTAAG
>Ga0123355_10021697_pt1 | contig 10283 bp, 9 predicted proteins | sample TergutEmb28metaG_3_FD_89872 | JGI IMG/M metagenome (GOLD analysis project Ga0123355, IMG submission 89872) | Embiratermes neotenicus P1 segment gut microbial communities from Petit-Saut dam, French Guiana - Emb289 P1 | ecosystem: Host-associated > Arthropoda: Insects > Digestive system > Gut ... | reverse complement strand
TCACTCATGTGTATATAAGGTGAAGGGAGTGAAACAAATGCAGATACAATCCAACCGGCCGGTGGATTGCACCACATACTCACCCGGAGGCGAGCTGCTTAGTCATACAGCTGGGGCCAATAGTTTGCCTAATATAAGCGAATCGCTGGCGCATGCATCCTGGATGGAAGCAATCATAAAAAAGCATCAAAACAAATTATACCGCACAGCTCTTGCCATAATGGGGGGCAAGGCCGACGCGGAAGATATCGTACAAGACGCGTTTATTAAGCTATTCGAAAAACAGCAAGATTTCGATTCTCCTGAACATGAAGCCGCGTGGCTTATTAGGGTCACGGTTAACCTATGCAAAAACCGCCTGCGCTCCAGCTGGTGGCGGCGCACTGTGCCGCTTTTGGATACCTATCCGGCCAAGAATGAAGGCCAGACAGGTATCATACAGGCTATTATGGCACTACCTTCGAAGTATCGCGGGGTAATCCACCTCTTCTACTATGAAGGCTATTCTACTAAAGAAATCGCAGATATAACGGTGCAAAATGAATCAACTGTGCGCCAGCAATTAACCCGTGCGCGGCGTAAGTTAAAGGATTTTTTGGGGGAATGAAAGGAGATAATATTATGAAAGACTATATCGAATATATGGATAATATAACCCCGGATCCGGCCCTTAAAGCCAAAATCCTAAAGCAGACAAGGTTAAAAAAGTCATCTGCCGCCAGTAGCCGTACATTCCTTGGCTATGTAGGACTTGTGGCAACGGCTGCTGTATTGCTATTTGGGATATTGGTAATGCCCGGCGCATTAAGCAACTTGCGCCCGCCGGGTGGCTCGGATGGGTATGTAATCAACATTGTAAGTTCCGGAATCAGTGAAAGTGATGATGTGCTTGAGTCAAACGACGTCCCGGCCCTAGTGGAGCCTGAATCAGACCAGGAGATGGATGATATGGCAGGCGGCTATATCCCTTATCCGGCGCTCGTTACACCAAGAGAGCAATTTATCCCGAATGTAGGTGTAGGTATGTTGCAACCAGCCGACCATAGCTGGGCTGCTATCCCGGCGTATCCCGGTATGGCCCCATGGTACCGAGACGATTGGCGTACCTATGAAGGCGACAATGTTGTACTTGATACACCAATGGATTTCCCTTTAAGATTTACACATGAATTAACCGACGAGCAGTTTTCAAGCGTTTTTCCCATGTTAAACCACGAGTTTGATGCTTCGGCTATGTATACACGAGATGGCTTGTTAATTCAGGTCTTTGCCTTCGGATTCAGGCATTGCCCATACACGTACACGCATCAAACAACGCAAATTTATGTTGCCGAAGGTGAGCACATGTTCGACCAGACGTTTTCTTCCCATAACAACACGCAAGTTATATATACACACGGGGTTGCCGTTACGGTTCTTGATCCTTCCGATATTTCTCACGATGTCCACATAAACCAGGACAGAGCCATGATGGCGGGATTTATGTTAGACAATATCTCTTACAATGTATTTGTTTTTTGCTATTTAGGAGAAACCCAAGCACTGATTGATGAAGTAGTATCCAGCTTAATCGAAGGCGGCGCGGCAGATTTATCTGTACTGGCCGACCCGGTAATCCCGGAACTCCGCAATGACATGCTAACCCTTGAAGAAGCACGTCAAGACTCAGTTTATGGCGCATTTTTACCGACTTATGTCCCTGATGGCCTGGAACTTGCCATAGCCAACCGTTGGATATGCCAACACAGCAATTTCCTGCTCTTATCATGGGATGGCAACATGCACGCCAATCTCAGATGGATGATTACCAAGGCCGGAGACCATCACAGCATAACAGCAGCCCAAGACATTGAAAGTTCTGAAGAAAACCTGCACGTCCCGCCGTTTGATGGGGAAGAAAATCGTGCGCGCAGGGCTTTTGCTATCCCGGTCTTTCCGATAGAAGACATAACTGTCGAAATGATAGAATCAAACTCAGTGTGGATTGACGATAGCAGAGAAGGGCCCGGCTGGTGGGTATTCTCTTTCGTTGTGACATACGGTGATGTCGTTATCGAAATAAGCTCCAGTAGGCTATCCGCGCAGCAGCTTTTGGATATGTTGCCATGCTGGGAAAGCCTCGTTAATCAATAAGAAGAATGGCGAAAGACAAAAGCATACAAATAGCCCCGCAGAGATTATTTTTTCGATCGCTGCGGGGCTATTTGTATGCTTCACTTTTGTTAAACCTATAGCAAATTAATTTGCTTTATTAATTAATCATCTCATTTGTTACAGCATTAATCAAAAATGGGTCGCTGCCCTCTCCGGCAACAAACACCCTATAAAAAGGTATTGCCCTGTGCGTCGCATTGGGGTCGGTGCTGCCGTCTTCTTGGAAGTATACCAAGTCCATACGGATGATAGACATCGGCGAAACCTGCGCATGGGGCCTTACGCGTTGTACAAAAGTAAGAAGCGCCTCGTCCGGGGAGACAATGGGTTGCTGATCTGTGCTTTCCCACCCAAACACCTGGCTAAACTGCATCTCTACCCTAACAATACCGTCTTTGGTAACATAAAATTCTATAAAATTGGAGTGAATTCTATGGCCGCGATATACCTGCCTATATGTTAGAAAGAACCAGTCGCCTCCCGAGTATCTTATATCCAGTATAAAGTCAGACCAGTTTGCACTTACAAAAGCATCTGTAAGACGCTGTGCTTCGTCGATGTTAAGCTCGTCCATTTCGCCCCGCCCATTTGGGTTTGTGTACGAAATAAACCCGTTGGAAACTACCAATTCGGCCGGGCGGCGGGTAACTACATATCCACGGAAATTAGTGGTGCGCTGCACAGTGGCATTGCCAAAGAAAATACGCACCAATTCGTCCGCGTCATAATAAAAACCGGAGACATTCATCGTCCGCATAGGCGTAAAGCGCCTCATCAGCCTGGTGTCCATGGTTATATTATTCTGGTCTAATATCGTTAAAATGGCTTGCTCACGCTCGGGCGTGATGCTATAACGGCGGCTCTCCATAAACAGCAGCCCGCCCAAGGCCAAGTTAAGCAATATGAAAAATAGCAAAAGATAACTTTTTGCTTTCTCCCACTCCATGTAAACTAAAACCTCCATTTGAGTGGGGGCGCTGCCCCCACGCCCCCGCCGCTACGGCGGGCAAAGCCCGCCTCCGCTTCCTTCGCTTCGCTGCGGGGCCGCGCTGTTTGCGCGGCTAAGGCGTTGCCTCCACGCCCACTGCTACGGTGGGCAAAGCCCGCCTTCGCTTCCCTTGCTTCGCTGCGGGGCCGCGCTGTTTGCGCGGCTATTTGCGGCTATTTTTAAATTCTTGCCGAGTGTGTTACTTTTTGGGTTTTATCAATATGGTCAAAACTGATTTTGTGCGGTTAATCATCATCATCTTCTGATTCGTCATAGCTTTCGTAATCTTCGTCATAAACTTCTGAATACTGGCTCCACCAGTCTAGTCTTAGGTTGTTTTCCCATGGGGTCATGCGGTAGCCTAGGACTAGGTTGTCAAGGGGGTCTTCGCGGGTATCCATGAATTCATCCAAGTCTAGTTCTAGCCAGTTGTGGGTATCGCCGGTGCGGAAATTGTGGGCAAGACGGCGATATCGTACTACTCGTCCTTGGTCTACCACCACTTCTATGGGGGCTGGTAGCAAGTCATCGGGGGAGGATACCTCCCAACCATCCGGCATCAAAATAGGGAAATTATCTATGATATAGCCAAACCAAAATACATAACCTGTCCCACGAGCCTCAAATCCCGTAAGGTAAACCTCGTTTTCGGCTATCACATGGGGATCATTTTCTATGAAGACCCAAGCCGCAGAAAAATCATCCAAAAAGCTGGTTGTAACATTTTGCCGGCGGGGGCGGAAGTTGGCATACTCTAGCACATCTGTACCAAAATATCGCACAACTGTATGGATATTGCTATATGTCCACACGCCATCCCCTGCTACACGGGCGTTAATTGTAGCCGGGTTATCAAAAAAATGCGTAATCCGGTTGTGAATATGGCCCATTATAACCCCGACATGCGTACGATAAGGGTTGGTTACTATAACAGGGAAGTAAGCAAAATTGATATCGCCGCTACGCGCGACAAAACTGCCGGGAGGCAAAAACTCATACCCTTCCAAAGCGGCGGAAACATGATAAATAGAGCTGGTTGAAACAGGCGGAATGGGGAATGCAAAACTCTCTCTTGCGCCGTCCAGCACAAATTCCCAAGAGCGTCCGTTGCCCATAAAAAAGACCTGTACACCCTGGTCGTCAAGTGACGGCCATATCGCGACAGAATCAAACTCATGAATCCCACGCCCGGTCAAAAACGTGCCTGTGCGCTGGTTAAACCCCAGAGGGAATACCCCGCCGGGCATAGAAAACGCATATTCATAAATTAGCACGGGGCGGGATAAAATCCGCTCATAGTCGGTATAAGCTTCGCCCACAAAGCGGCCGCTTGTAAACAACTCTTCCATTACTTTATCAAAAAAAACCCTCGGACGCTCAACCATAAGCCCGCTGTAAATCACTATAAAATGCCCGTCTCCGGCCCCGCTAATCACACGCATGGGCCTCACAAACTCACTGCTTTTTTCTGATACCGACGGGACAAAACGAGCCGTAATATATGAAAATGGGTTGCGGTCAGACAGATTAACAAACCATAGCCGGCCGGTCTGATATATTGCAAGCGCAACAAGGGCCAAAATCAAAAAAGATTTAGCCCTTCTAATCGTAGTTGTCAGCATGTTTTCCATTTAGCACCTATTTCTCGCTATATCGGTCAATCCTCAAAATCATGGTAGTGCCCTCTCCGAGGACGCTGGTGGCATAGATATTGCCGCCATGTTCTTCCATGATTTCTTTGGCAATGGCAAGCCCTAGGCCTGTGCCACCCATTGACCGTGACCGTCCTTTGTCTACACGGTAAAAGCGCTCAAAAATACGGTTTGCGCTGTCCTCAGGGATACCAACACCCTGGTCTTTAATATATACCCGATAATCGTCATCCGTAGTCTCGACAGACACGGTAATAACCGTATTTTCTGGGCTGTACTTTACAGAGTTAGAAATTACATTATACACAACTTGATTAAAGCGCGGCGCATTGGCCAAGATAAGACAAGATTCCTCCGGTGGGTCAAACTCTATCGTTTGTTTTTTCTGCTCGGCTAGTATCTGCCCTTGGCGGATGGTAACCCTTAAAAGCCCTACCAGGTCTAAAACATCCTGGTCAAGCTTTGTACGTGCACTGTCTAAGCGGCTAAGCTCCAGGAGGTCAGACACTAATAAAGACATACGCTGGGCTTCGTCATCCACTATTTTGAGGAAGCGGGCCGCGGTTTCGGGTTCATCCAGTGCGCCGTCCAGGAGAGTCTCGGTATATGTGCGTATAGAGGTCAGGGGCGTACGTAGCTCATGAGATACATTGGCCACAAATTCCTTACGCATCGTATCAAGCTGGGACAGCTCCCTTGCCATATGGTTAAAATTATAAGCAAGCTGACCTATTTCATCCTTGCCGTGGACTGGGATTTCTTGAGACAGCTCGCCTTGAGCCATAGCCTTCGCGCGGTCTATCATGGTCACGATAGGGTTAGTTATCCTGTTAGCAAGGAAGAACCATAACACGACAGTAAGCACCACAGATATCAGTATCGTAAACACCAAGCTAAGTATCATCCGCGAAAGTCTTTCATCCAGCGGCTCCGCACAAACACGGGTATACACGATAAAGGTTCTTTCCCCTACGGTTATAGGTACCGCAAAAGACAGCCAGCGCCGTATAGTTTGGTCGCTGTCAATTGCCCGGCTCCTTGAGTCAAAACCGTCCTGGCCACTAACAGCCGCTAAAATAGCGCCGTCGGTCAAAGTCTGGTTGCTAAAAAGCTCGACAAACTCCAGGGGGGCTATAGGCCTGCCAATATCGTTTAAAATCATGCCCTGGATATCATAAGCGTCTAGCATCTCCCAGTGCATTGCGTCTAAAAATTCGTGAGGCTCGTCATATGCGCGTACTACCCGCTCTTCCAATACATATGCGAAGGCACGTAGGCGCGTAAGGGCATGGTCGGTCTCACTATTAAGTACGCTGTACACCATAAAAGTGCCGCTTACAATCATAACGATAAGCACAACCACCACATAAATAAGAATTAGCTTGAGTTTAATGCTGTTCATTGGGGGTACCGTCACCAAATTCCCTTGTAAAATAATATCCGACTTTACGCTTGGTTAAGATGAACGTAGGCTCTGTGTCATCTGGCTCCAACTTGGCCCTAAGCCGCCTTACGGTTACATCTACCGTGCGCATATCACCAAAATGCTCATACTGCCATACTTTTTCGAAAAGCTGCTCGCGAGAAAACACCTGGTTATTACGCTGTGCCAGGAATTTTACGAGTTCGTATTCCCTACGTGTAAGCTCTACAAGCACGCCGCCACGTGTAACTTCGTGCATATCTAAGTCAATTTCTACTTCGCCAAATACCAACTTATTGTTGGCCTGCTGCTCCCGCATAGGGGTGCTGCTGCGGCGTAAGTTGGCCATTACCCGGGCCAGCATCTCTCTTACACCAAAGGGCTTGGTGACATAATCATCTGCACCCAGCTCGAAGCTTAGTACCTTGTCGGTTTCTTCGGCTCGGGCTGTTAGCATTATTACAGGTACTTGCGAATGCAGCCTTAGCTGCCTGCAAACTTCGTAACCATCCATTTTTGGCATCATGATGTCTAACATCACCAAGTCGGGGTTTTCTGACAGGGCCATATTAAGTCCCGCCTCACCGTCATATGCCTCAATCGTTTCATAACCTGCCTTACGTAGGTTATACGTAAGTATTTCCACGATGTTGGTCTCGTCATCCACTACTAAAATCTTTTCTGGCATTTTATTTCCTCCTTTGTAATGGGGCGCTGCCCCTCTCACACATTTGCGATGCAAATGCGTTCGCATGAAGTCCCGCCACTCCGGTGGGCAAAGCCCACCTACGCTTCCTCGCTGCGCTGCGGGCCGCGCTTTGCGCGGTTATCGCTAGATATGCTCTTATCGTGTCTCTATCGCTGTTTCCATTGTGCCTATTTCTACTACTCTTGTTACTGCCGGACTTAGTTCGCGGCGGGATATTTCTTCTGGCGCGCCTACTTGTACGCCGTTTAGACGGGTTATGCGCTGCCTTACTTCCACTTCACCGTCGCGGCCTGCAACAAGTACTTCATATAGCGATACAAGTTTATAGGGGTTTTCTATTATTTCTTCTTCCTTGGGGATAAATTCGATAAATGTAACCTCATCTACCGTCCTTACTGTAAGGCGCGGACGGGTGATTTCTACTTGCAGTATGTTGCCTACCCTAAGAATAGCGTCTGATGAGATATCGTTAAGATACCCTATCATATTAACTGTGGTGTTAAATTCTACTGCTATTGCACCCTGGGTATCCCCGTCTCTTATTACATGGTTGTGGATGTCTCGTATCGGCCGCTCTAGCAACTGTATAACTTCATCGGGGCTATCCATGTCATCCATTTCCATTTCTACTGCTATTCTTCTTACTTGCCAATCTTCCTCGAAAGATGAACCCGGGAGAGTATAATCGTTAAAAAACCTGCGCATTATTTCGTCCGCTACATGCTCTGCTTCGGCTCCATTCCTAAGTACGGCTACTCGCTCGCCATCTAGATATATAACCGAAGCCATTATCTGATAAGTAAAGCTTTGGCTTATACGCCTCACCATGTCTGGGGTTGCATAAAGCTCGCGCCTGCCGGCTCGGGCCGTACGGACTACAGCTTCCTCGTTTACTATAACATCTGCGCCTAGAAAATCTTGCAGTTGTTGCACGGCATCTAGGTGTATGCTTTCCGGCTCAACTTCACGGTTTATAGGCATATGGCCCAGGAACTCGCCATCCAGATACACTGCCCATGCGTTGTAACTAAATATATTTATAAGCGCCATCACAACAAAAGCAATCCCGATAAGCCCCAAAGGCCAAAGTCTTAATATCCGCCTTGCCTTTAAAGATAAACGCGGCTCCTTTGGTAGTGGTGGTGTATACAGCCTGTCGCCTTGGCCCAGTATTGGGCCTGTTGGTGTGTGCTGCCACCACCTGCGCTTTGGTGTTGCGGCAATCTTAGGTGGGCGCGGGCGGCGTTGCCCGTAAGCTTTTTGGGCAGAATCGAAATATCGTTTTCCGGAGGAGCTATCGCGGCCTTTTGCTTCCCGGCTTGGGGGTGGCTTTTGGTTACTCTGCTTATTGTCGCTTAGAGATTGATTTACTGTGTCTGGCTCGTGAAGGCGCCGGATCGGCTTTGGCCGTGAGTTAGGCAGGTTTAGCTGAATAGGTTTTGGGAGCTTTTTAAGACCCTCTTGGTCAGGATTTGTTGGTCTGTCTGTTGGCATCATACACCCCCCGTCTTATAATGCCGCCAAAGACGGCATGAATCTATATGTGAGTTAGGAATGCCCTTCCTGTAATACTTAGCATTTTTTCTTGTGCCTTTTGGGCTTCTTCTTTGTTGCCGAAATAACCAAATACTGAAGGGCCTGAGCCACTCATTGCCGCGCCTAATGCGCCTTGGTTGGTCATCTCGCTTATTATATTTTGTATCTCCGGATGGAGTTTTATGGTTATCTGTGTAAGGTCGTTTTTGAAATTGGCGGCGATTGCCTGCAAGTCTCCTGCGGCCAAGGCCTCTAGCATAACGTGGCAATTTGAATTTGTATGTGGTGCCGCTGTGGTGCGGCCAATCTTCGAAGGTTGATTAAATATATCGGTTTCGCATCGGCCAAAAATATTTGCCGTCGAAACATGGATATCTGGGCAAGCCAACACTATCCATACAGGGGGATGTGGCGCAAGTGGAGTCAAAATCTCACCTATGCCTTCCGCGAGTGCAGTCACACCTGGGGTTGTTAATTTATCCGAGACTGCATCCATCATTAAACAAAACGGTACATCCGCCCCAAATCGCCGCCCGATTTCCATCAAGCTGGTTTGCGTGGTGCTATGTAGGGGGATGTTTAGGCCGAATAAGCGGTTTAGCCCTAGCAGTGTTGCGGCACAGTCGCTACTGCCGCCTGCTAAGCCCGCCGCTACTGGGATGCGTTTTTCAAGTTGTATGCTAACAGGCTGAGTGATGCCGTATTCCTGCATCATATATTTGGCTGCGCGGGTTACCAGGTTACGGTTATCTGTCGGGAGGCTTGGGTCACTGCATGCTAATTGGAAATTATCATAGCAAGTGGGAGGCTTTTGTTGTTCCTGTCCGCTTACAGTGAGCTTTGAAGTTTTGATCGTTATTGTGTCATGCAATGCCAAAGATTGCATCACGGATCTGAGCTCATGGTAACCGTCGTCCCTCTTGCCCAGCACTTCTAAAATAAGGTTAATTTTGGAAAAAGCTCTTATCTGCACAAAACCCCCGGCGCTTGGCCGGGGGTCCGAATCGTTGACATTTAAGCGCAAGCGCATTAACGCTTGGAGAACTGAGGCGCGCGCCTTGCACCTTTAAGGCCGTATTTTTTACGTTCTTTCATACGGGGGTCGCGGGTTAAGAAACCTGCCTTTTTTAGGGGTGCGCGGAAGTCGCCGTCGGCTTCTAAAAGAGCCCTGGAAATGCCATGACGTATTGCACCGGCTTGGCCTGTGTAACCGCCACCAAAGACATTGACATTAATATCAAACTTGGCCGTGGTACCTGTAAGCTCCAAGGGTTGACGCACGATAAGCTTAAGGGTTTCTAACCCGAAATAATCATCTATGCCGCGCTTATTAATAATGATGTCTCCCTTGCCGGGCAATAGGTACACCCTTGCTACGGAGCTTTTTCTTCTGCCTGTACCATAATATGAAACTGCTGCCATGTGTATCTCCTTTTACTAAGTGGTTATAGTAAGCACTTCAGGCTTTTGCGCTTCGTGCTTATGAGTAGGGCCAGCATATACATGAAGCTTTGTAAGCATCTTGCGGCCCAGGTTATTCTTAGGCAACATGCCCTTGATTGCATGGGTTAGTACAAACTCCGGCTTTTTTTGCAATACGACTTTGAGTTTAGTCTCTTTGCGATGGCCTATCCAGCCGGTATGGCGTACATAGGTTTTTTGATCCAGCTTTTTGCCGGTTACGCGGATTTTGTCTGCATTAACGATGATGACATAGTCCCCACAGTCTACAGAGGGGCTAAAGTCCGGCTTATGTTTGCCGCGCAAAATATGAGCTACCTGTGAACTCAAACGGCCCAGGAGTTGATTTTCGGCGTCTAC
>Ga0123355_10021695_pt1 | contig 10284 bp, 9 predicted proteins | sample TergutEmb28metaG_3_FD_89872 | JGI IMG/M metagenome (GOLD analysis project Ga0123355, IMG submission 89872) | Embiratermes neotenicus P1 segment gut microbial communities from Petit-Saut dam, French Guiana - Emb289 P1 | ecosystem: Host-associated > Arthropoda: Insects > Digestive system > Gut ... | reverse complement strand
GACTTTGCCGGCCTGACCCGCGGCGAGCCGGTGGACGTCTGGGCGTGGCGCCACACCTGTATGGACGCCTACGCCGAACCACAAATCCGTTATAAGCTGATCTGCTTTTGCGTCTTTTCGCAGCGGGCATTGCAGCATCTGTTCGCTCGGCGTCTGGCGCTGGCAGAACATCTGCGGCCGGAGCAGGCCTGGCCGTTCTGTGAAGGCTTTGTAGCAACCGAGGTCGAGCTGGCCGGGATGAATTCGCACGAGTTGGCGGAGTTTGTGGACGTCTCGGCCTATGACACTTGGCCGCCTGTGCTTGAAGCAGACCTGCCTGGTCTGGCCGAGGCGCAGGTCATTCACCCTGTGCTGGACCAGCCCAGGTATGTCGCAAGCATGCTGAAATACAAGATCGGGCTGCTCGGCTATCTCAATCCCACCAGCCTCTTTCATCGCAAACTGCGGCGTTTGCCCGTGACACTTTACCTGCAAACGCTGGCCTCGACGTTCGCGACTAAGGCACAGCGCCCGTTTCGCAACCAACGCCTAACCCATCATTGATCTGGGAGACGATCTCGAGCGGCGCCGTCGCCTGATCTCTCAACACCATAATGGCTCTTCTGTGGACATAAAGGTATCGATCATCGTCCCGGCCTATGATGCGGAGGCTACGATATCTGCGGCAATCGCCTCTCTGCAGGCGCAAACGATGCGGCATTGGGAGGCGATTGTCGTCGACGATGCCTCAACAGACGCAACGCCGGAGGTTCTGCGTCGGATATCGTGCGCAGATCCCCGCATCCGAATTGTTCGAAACGTGACCAACCTGGGTCCGGCCGCAAGCCGCAATGTCGGTCTCTGTATGGCTCAGGGTGACTGGGTCGCGCTTCTCGATGCGGACGATCATTTTCACGACACCCGGCTGGCGACGCTGCTCTCGCTGGGCCAGCAGGCTGACGCTGACATGGTCGCCGACAATCTTGTGCAGTTCAACGAAGCCGATGGAAGCACGCGCGTTCTATTCGACAAAAGTAAATTTCCTACGCCCAGATTTATATCATTCCAGGAGTTCGTCGAGAGCTGCTACTTCGGTGAAGGCACGCCGCAGCGATCGGGATACGTTTTTATGCAGCCGATCGTCCGAAGAGCATTCCTGGAACGTCATCAACTCAGATATGATCCGCTGGCTCATAACGGCGAGGATTTTCTCTTCTACCTCGATTGTCTCGCTGTCGGTGCGCGCTGGCTTGTCACGCCCGAGGCGATGTATTCGTATCGTATCCGCGATGGATCGATGACCGACATCGTCCGGAACCATGACCGCGCCGCGATGATCAGGAAACTGCGTGAGCTGATCCAGCGACCCGGCATTGCGGAGAACGCGTCCCTTGCGGACGCACTCGAACGACATATGCGACTTGTCGCCTACACCCACTATTCGTATGCGGTTAAACATGCCGTCACAAAGGGACAATTCAGGAACCTCCTCATCGCAATGTCGATCCATCCGTCGGCGACTATGCCGGCCCTGAGGGAATTGCGGCGCCGGGTGCCGGATATATGCCGCCGAACGGTCCGTCGTGTCTCCGCTGCTCAGTTGAAGCCAGGAAGGACGTTACGGTGACCGCGATCGGTGGGCGAACGGTCTCGCTTCGTGCGATCCCAGTCGGGGTGGAACTGCCGCGGATGGCATTAGCGGCCGTCTGTGATTGCAAGGTCCCGACGCCACGTCGGATCGCAATATCACGCGAATGCTCGGCCCTGTCGCGTTCTATAAGCCGATAGCGGCGCTGAACACGTGCCGGGCTGAGAACTTTGATGACCTCGTACGTTCCTGCGTTCATTGAACGGATCTGGATGCGCCACAACGTCATCCACGCGACCTGCCGGCGCCGCCCGACCGGTCAAAAGGGGTCGCTCATGACCCTTCGGCGTCTGAGCCACGCCTATCGCTGCCAACCACTGGCTCACACAGTTTGTCAAGTTAGTTTGCCATTTCGATGGGGTGCCATGAATGGGAGTTGATACCGGCAGGCCGCTGGTGACCGTGGTGATACCGGTCAGGAATGGCACAGCTACAATGGGCGCTCAGCTTCAAGCGCTTGCATGTCAGCAGGCCGCGCCATCGTTCGAGATCGTCGTTAGTGACAACGGCTCGACGGATGGTCTACAGGAATTCCTTGTTAATGCTAGCGCTCACTGGCCAAAGTTGGACATCAGGCGCGTCGATTCGTCGACCAAATCCGGAGTGTCGCACGCACGCAACGAAGGATTGAAGCAAGCGCGTGCCGATATTGTCATGATCTGTGATAGCGACGACGTCGTGTGCCCAACCTGGGTTCGTTCGATGGCAGAGGCGCTAGAAACCTATGACGGCGTCGGCGGCAGTCTGGACGAGCTGGCCCTGAATCCGCCCAGTTCTCCTATGCTGGCGTTTGCAAAATCGAGCCTTCCGGTTGCCCTTGCATTTTTGCCCTATCCGGTGGGCGCGAACTGCGGCGTGCGACGGAACGTGTGGCAAGCGCTGAATGGCTTCGATGAAGGGTACCTCTATGGTGGCGAGGAGATTGATTTCTTCTGGCGGCTACAACTGGCTGGTTATAAGCTTGGCTTTGTGCCACAGGCCGTCGTCGCCTACAGGCATCGTACTGGCATTCGCAACAACATCCGCGTCGCGTATTGGCATGGCATCGGTACCTGTCAACTCGCCGCTCGATTCAGGACCCAGATCCCTTCCCAGTCAGCGCTTACCATTGCGGGGATATGGTGGGGACTCTTCCTTCGGTTGCCCCAAATTCTGATCGCCAATCGGCGTCTCGGATACCTGCGTCGCATAGCCCATCACGTCGGACTAATAGTAGGCAGTCTGCGCTATAGGATTATCAATCTGGCGTGAGGTACCGTGCGTCCGCGCTGCACGATCGAGGCATCCTATATCGCATTTTTTGGCGCAGCCTACCCCGCTGGGGGGTTATCATCCATAGCTTGCCTCGCACGCATTATCGGATGCGGCGCTGCAAGCACGCCAAGGACTGGTTATAGGCACAGTCGTTGGCGATGCAGTTAGGCATAGCGGTAACACCGCTACCGGGAGGCAGATGACGACGCCGCAATCATCGCAAGCAGACACGTTGTCGATCCGCCGACCACTCCCGGTCGAGATCCGGGTCCGCGCCGCCGCAGGGCACTACCCGGCAGGTCCGGGCTTAACCCCGTCCATGTAAACATATAGGAAGGCCTCCGTCTTGCAATTCAGGTGTGTTGGGCATGTCCATTCCGATTTCGGTCGTAGTTTGCACACGTAACAGAGTTGATAGCCTGCGGCGATGTGTTCAGGCCTTTTCGACCACCGATACGGATCACAAGTGGGAACTCATAATTGTGGACAACGGGTCTGATGATGGCACGGGTGCATTTTTGGCTTCGCTGCCAAGAAAGCTGGCAAACGCTGACGTAATCACGGCCTTTGAGCCAAAACGCGGTCTCGCCGCTGCAAGAAACAAAGGCATTAGAAGCGCATGCGGAGATGTAATCGCATTTACAGACGATGACTGCTACGTGTCCGAAGACTACATCGATTCATTATTTTGCGCCTTTGCTAACCACGAGATTGGCGTAATTGGCGGCCGGATTCTGCTCTATGATCAGTCCGACATAAACCTGACAATAAATGATAGCGAGTCCTACTTGGTTTTACCGCCGAAGACATTTGTCGCGACGGGGACTGTCCAAGGTGCTAACATGGCGTTCCGAAGAACGATCCTTGATCACATTGGCGGATTCGAAGAGAATTTCGGCGCGGGAACTAGTTTTCCTTGTGAAGACATAGACGCCGTGGCTGCGGCGCTTTGGCAAGGAGTTACCGGCGCATACGACCCACGACCGGTCGTTTATCACCACCATGGTCGAAAATCAAAGCGTGAGAAAGCGGATTTATGGAAAACGTACGACAAAGGCCGAGGGGCCTACTACGCAAAGTACATTCTGCGACGTGACTCGAGGTCAGAATATATCACGCATTGGCTACGTAGCGTCAAAGCTGGATTAGCGAGCGGCGGTCTCAGAAGCCGTCTCTGGCACGGGCGGCAGTCATTCCGCGAGATCATTGGCGGCCTGCACTATCTGGCCATACGGGTTCTTGGGTAAGGATGGTTTGGTGGCGTGAACTGTCAAACCGAGGCCAGAGCCATGAAAGGGTTGATATGGATCCGCCCCGCTGAACGGATCTACCGCGACGGAGCAAGCGGGGGCATCTGAGCGCGTGCCGCTTCAATTGTGCCCCGGTAGGACTTCTTCGATGAGTTTGTGTTCGTTAACTCGTTCACTGGTGTCATGACAGTGCTCAAGTAGGGGCCGAGACGCCGCCGACAACAAGCGTGGATTCGAGCCGCCGGGGTCAGTAAGATAAGAACTCCGCCCACTATCGGCCCTGGCGCCTCGCGCATACCCTCAAGTGTGCTGGAGAATTGCGGCTGGCATTCGCATGATGGCATGATGATGGTCCAACCGACCGAAATCGTCACGCTCCTGGTGGACGACAACGTCGGTGAAACCGACTACGGAGCGAAATTTCCTCCGGACAGAAGCCGTTGATAGCCCGCCGCAATTTGGCCAGCAACCTGCTGCCATGAAAATCGCTCGGCCTGAGCACGTGCGGCGCTACGCTTGGCGCGGGCGAGGGTGCGATTCTCGGCGACACGCTTGACACATTGGAATGCGGCCTCACTGTCACCCAGGGGCAGCAACCAACCGCAGTCTTCGCTGACATAGTCTGGGATGCCGCCGACGTCTGTGCTGATAACAGGCGTGCCGCAGGCGAGAGCCTCAAGAACAGCGTTGTTGGCTGTGGCACCCGTGACGGGCAGAAACATAGCATCGGCGCCTTGGTAGAGCGCGATGAGAGCCTCGCCTGAAATGTTGCTATGAAGCCGGACATTGTCGCATCCGCAGAAAAAGCCGGCAAATTGTATTGGCACGACAGCATCAATCGTTGCACTAAGTCGCTCCTGCGCGCACCTGTCGGCAACGCGATGGGCAATGTCAAAATCTCGCATGTGGTCACCGACAAAAACCAATTTCATCGCTTGCCCGTCGTTACCGCTACCCATCGGGAATGCCGTTGTATCGATGCCGTGCGGCACATACATGACTTTCTCAGCTCCGAGCCATGTTGCGAAGGCTGGCACTTCCCGGGACGCAACAACAACCGCGCCGGAAAGCTTGTTCAGCTCCACTTTCTGGTTATGCTCAAAACGCTCTCGTGTGCGCTCCGCTGGCAGGTGAAAGGTTGCGATCAAGTGCCCTGGCAATAAAGAGGCACGACGCAGCAATATATTCAATTGTTCATCGCCGTACAGCACATGCACAATACCTGCCCTTGTGGTCTGGGCGAGCCAAAATGCCTTCTCTTCTGCAATCCGGTCGCTAAAATTATAATCGAACAGATTGATATTAACTTCGTCAGAGCAAAAGTATTCCCACGCCTTGCCCGCAATTTTAGCTGGCAGCGACCTCATGCGAGCGCGTTGGACTCTATGTGCGCTAAGAAACCTGCCCAGTTGATCGTAGCCTCCGCCTTTCGTATGATGCGTCCATCGTTTTTCCAGAACAATGATAGTCATGGGCCGAGCATATCAGTTAGATTGAAATCCGCGATAGAGGAAGGTCGCGAGGGCCCCGTCCGCGACCTCATGGACCAGCTCCAGTTCTGGATGCGCGGCGGTAAACCAGAGCGTCTGATTATACGACTGGCGCGGCCGCTCGCGGTGTACCCTCCAATCCTGCATGATCAACAAAGAAACATCGGGAATAAAGCTCGGCGAGAAAACCTCAAACCAGCCCTCATTTGCCTGCACAGTCCGCCCGCAATCGAGGTACATCATCTCGATCGGGTCGCCGTTCCAGTGAATACGAGGCAGCGTCTCGTTGCCATCGTAATCGGCGATTCGGGCACGGGTTACATTCAGGCGTGGAAGCACGTCTTCAGCATACTTCTCGAACAGGTGACGAAAGTTAGCGTGATTTGGGAGTCTCTCATGTTCTGGCGTGTACTGATCCATCCAACTAGGCCGCCACACGAAGTCGTCGAAGACGTGGAGTCGTCGGCCGATGAATTGTGGATTCTTTTCCAACCCGCGAATGATGTGCCTCGTAGACTTTCCCAGCCACGGGCCCAGTTCAATCACCTCGCCGCGCCCTTCGTAAATCGTGCCGATGTAATCGTAGTATTGCGTCTCCTCGTCCGTGATCATTCCCGGCATCGGGATTGGGTCGACGGGCAGTTCCTTCCAGGGCGCTTGCGCTTCCATCAACCAGGTCCGTAATGGGGCGCGGCAGCCCGGAGTGGGTGGATTCGGCACGGTTTGTCCGGAGAACCTGAGCTGTCGAATGCGGTCTTCCACCATTAGCTGAGCGTTATCCAATGAGGCGAGCAGGCTCTCGAGAACGGGAATGTTCCGCTTTGAGGAAGTCCGGAGGACGTTGTGCAGTAACGTCTTAACCAGACGCTTCACCTTCAGCAGATCGAGTGATTGGAATAGGAGGTTCTTGGTGGTGTATTCCTGCATCAGAGTGCTCTCAGCTACCAAATATCTTTACCACGTAACACGGCACTCGAGTGCCCTCGGGCAGTATATGCATCCGGCTCTTGTTCGTCATCGGAATTTCGGCGGTAGGTTTCCCCGCCATTAAACAGAAGATCTGGTCTTTCGAAGTTTAAGTTGCTGCATCACATCGGGTATCGCGACAGACTACGGAAACGGTCCGAGAAACCGCTTGCGCCATCAAGTGGCGGTGTCCGCTCCTCGTCGGATTTCCCTCGACGCTCCGAATTAGACTAGTTTTAGCATGCCGTGCAATGCCTCGCGAATGCCTCCCTTGCGGACTGGGGAACAGGAAATCGGGATCCGGATAATGACCGAGAAGCGGCTCGACCTCATGCTATTCTACCTGCAGTTGAGCGTTATCGGGCGTTCACCGTGCGCGCGCCATCTCGGAACATCTATTCCATTCCCCCTCCAGCGGCAAACAACTGACGGAAGCGCTCCACGCGGTGGGTTTTGCGGCGCATGATGTGATCGCCATCCAAGCGGCCCACACCCGCGCCAATATTGGACTTCGGGAGGATCGTTACGTTGCCCATTATCACCCGACAAGTTGTGCGCAGATGATTGCGATCCCGCCACATGACCGAGGCTCCAATATCACTTTTTTTGCCGCAGCCTACCCGCTGAGGACTATGGGGCAAACAGTCTCTAGCTGTCGTAGGCTCCCTTTTGGGGGTGTTGGAAGCTAATCCACCTGGCCGCGCGGGCGACGAATTATGTAGTTCCCGACATGATCTTTCAGTGGGTAATTTTCCTGGATGGCAGTCATCACTTTCCTAGTGAAACGGCCAATTTGGTAATCGTTCATTATAATGAGGCCAAAGGCGTGTTGCTCAATCAGATTCAAAAATGGTCGCTGGTCCCAGACCCCAGCCCGCGTGAGTCCCGCGAATTCCGCAGGTTCGATCGGTATCTCCTGCCCGGCTCGGACCAACAGCACCATGTCTTCGCTCAGGGATGGCTTCGGGTTTTGCCGGATCAGGTTTACGAGATGAGCTCGCAGAGCAATTGCTTTTGGGTCCCCAACTAATGGCGATTCAAAGAGGGGACGATAAAGCGCAATTATTGCCAGGACCAACGAGAGAACAAGCCCCGCCAGTCCCCTGACCGCTGCGGTTTTTTCGGCGGCCGTTGTTCGGTCCCAAGCAAGGCTCGCCACCATACCAACGGGCACAGTCGTGATGCACATCCATTCGATAAAGTAATTGCTCCAAGCCCCTCGTTTGCCAAGGGAGATAAGTTGCACGGAAGCGAGGCCAAACCAGACCGATATGATCGCCAACGCGCGCAGCTTTCGTGACCGACGAAGCGCGTCGATGCGGCTGGCGATAGTGCCCGCGAGAAGAGGACTCGCCTCCGTACACCAGAGAAAGGCAAATGCGGCGAGGCCCAACAGTACGCCGGGCACAGCTGTCTTCTCCGCCAACCCAACGTCAAGAACATGCCGCCAGGAGAATTGATCATAAATATTGTAATCGACAATATGATGCCAAAATCTTCCATCGGTAGTTAGTTCCAAGATGGCGAACGCGCTGCCGCCAACCAATAGCCCGAACGCCACCGCCCACAACGTTGAACGAACATCAATAACCAGGGCCACAAGGACTGCAGCTATCGGCCCGGTTATCTCCGTCTGCTTGGTGTAAACCGCGAGCACAAACATGAGGATTGCGCCACACAGAACGACGATGTTTTGTTCTCCGATGATGAATAAGTAAACGCCCGCTATATTAAAAGCAATCGCGAGCATGTCTACGCGCATAAAAACAGCCCACTCCTGCACCGGATGATAAGTAAACACCATCAGGCCGCTTATTACGGCGCCAACGACACGTGCACTGATCGGTACGATTTCCCGCACTGCAGCAGCAGCGATGGTTCCGGCCAGAACGGCTGTCGCGATGGCTGCGGTCAGAGTAATTCCCCGCCCGACAGCAAGCGGGTCTACCCCAAGCGCAGCTATGGCCCGGATTGCGAGGTAATAGACCGGAGTGTATTGAAACACGATAAATGGAAACCGCGTGATATCCCCGTACATCCGCGGACTCAGCATCCACAGTGCCTGCTGCCATACGAGGCCTTCAGCGTACTCTAACTCAAAAGGGAAACGGACGGCGCGCACCGCGTACGCGAGATATTCGGCACCTCGAATGGTCAGTACGAAAATCACCGCCAATATTGCCGCTCTGACGACAAATCGACCAATGCGATCATATGACCTTAATATAAAATTACCTTGCGATAGTATGGTGCTCACCCATCCCCCTTTCACAGGCGTTGCGATTCAAATCCGCGATCGTGAGCCGCCTTTAGGCTAACACATGCAAGCACACGACAAAAGGGGCGATCGGGAAATATGACTACACTGATCTGCGAACCCCTATTACGATCAGGCGCCACGCTGGCAACGGCGCGGTAACCCCGGATGGCAAAAGCTCTTCTGGTAGCGACGGGACCACCTATCGTCGCGGCCGTGCGCGCACCAGCATCTGTTTTCCGATCGGCTTGAGAGGCGACGCGAGCCACACACGGATCAGAAAGGGCGTCACCGGCAGTCGGCTCGTCACGGTAAGCGGCATGAACCGCGGTTCGGTCACGAACACGTCGTAGCCGTGGGCATCGAGGAAGTCGGCCATGCTGACGTGCGAGTAGACTGTCTTGTGGTCAAAGTCATCAAAATACTCGCGGAACGCATAACGATAGTTTGGCTGCACGATCGTCAACGTGCCGCGTGGCGAGAACTTGGCACGCAGCGCGTCGAGCACGCTCGCGAAGTCGTGCTGAGTCAGGTGCTCGAACAGGTTACTGGCAAACGCGAAATCCACCGCTCCGTCATCCAGAAATTCGAGATCGGTGACACTTCCCACACGATATTCGATCCCCGGTGCCAGGTGCACCGGAAAGCCCTCCCATGCGTCAACCGCGATTCGCCGACGCGCGACCACGGCGTTGATGAAGCTGCCGTAGCCGGCGCCGAGATCGAGGACGCAGTCATCCGGGGCAACCATTGCGCTGAAGCGGTAACGCCACAGACTCTGCCATAACACATCATGCCTCGGGTCGGCGACAAAGCGGGCCGCATGGTACCCTCCTGGCATCATGCCACGAGCGGCTTCCAGCCGCGGGCAATCCCCAGGATCATGCGGAGCCCAACGCGCACTGCACGGGAATTGTTGACGTTGCCACCCTTGCTCATACCGACACGTGGATGGAACGTTATGGGACATTCAACAACTTCGCATCCCTGCTGGAGGGCGACGTCGAGGAAATGTGCATTGAATTCCAGGTTCACGCGCGGGTCGAGGTGTGGCATGATTCGCACGAGTGCGTCGCGACGACATACCTTGTACGTTGTGCCGACATCGGTGATGGTGCTGCGACCCAGGTGTTTCGCCTCGAGCAACTTGCCAACGAACAGGTTGCCATAATACATGAACGTGCTGAGCTGAGTATGGCGCGCGCGAAGGCACTCCACGGTCCGTGTGCCATTGACGATATCCGCGTGTGGCATATAGGCGAGGAACTTCGCGAGGTCATAGGCACGAAACGTGCGGTCTCCCTCGCACAGCGCGATGAATTCGCTGTCCCGGGTAAGCGCCTCCTGAAAGCAGCGATAGACGCACCTACCGTAACCCTGACGCGGCTCCGCGACAGCGGTGGCGCCGGCTTCGGTCGCGCGGTCCATCGTCTGGTCACG
>Ga0123355_10021694_pt1 | contig 10284 bp, 6 predicted proteins | sample TergutEmb28metaG_3_FD_89872 | JGI IMG/M metagenome (GOLD analysis project Ga0123355, IMG submission 89872) | Embiratermes neotenicus P1 segment gut microbial communities from Petit-Saut dam, French Guiana - Emb289 P1 | ecosystem: Host-associated > Arthropoda: Insects > Digestive system > Gut ... | reverse complement strand
CATGTATATAACCTAACCTAACCTAACCTAACCTAACCTAACCTAACCTAACCTAACCTAACCTAACCTAACCTAACAGAGCGTAAAGTGATTAAGTTTAATATTTTCACAGTTACAATTAAAATATAAATATTTTCTGCAATATAGAAACTTTCGATCGAGTCAGTAAACAACTTTTTTTTTTTATTTTATAAGTAGGCGGTGACTGTAGCACAAAATTTTACAGTTGTGATTCCTGGCAGCCTTGTTTCTCCGCCAGTCTGTTTAAAGTTTTGTGAGTGACCAATTATCGTAGCGACTGTGAGTCCAAGTGCCTCATAAACACGTTGCTTGGGCATGCCTCAAATAAAATGCCATGAGACGTACACAATATATTGGATTTGATGCTTGGAAGAGCAACTTTGCCAACAGGTTAACATGACCTGAATAGTGGATGCACTGGAAGTTGCTAGGGCGTTTCAGTCTGAAAATTTCAGAGTTTACGCGGTATATACTAAATCTTGCTGTCGTGAGTTGCATTAGAGGAACATTTCTGTCAGACGGCGCACATAATGTGCCTTACAGCACAACTGACCACACCAGCTTACAACAAGATATTCCACGCAGAAGCAGGGCAGATTACCAGCCTCCTTACGTGTACGCAGTACCGTGACAGTCGCAGCTGGGATTAGTTTTCCCAGAAAAATTTATCCATTTAATCACAACTTTGTATAGTAATGACACTCTACTTACAGAAGCATGTGCGGCCTATGTGTGTGGTTCAGCTGTTTAACTTGCTTACGATTATAAGGTTTGTCATCCCTGTTGTGTTTTGAAAGATAAATTGGGATTGTGTGTATATTTGTCTGACACAACTATAAGGTGGAAGATGTATGTATATTTATTACATAAAATCAACTACATGTTTCTGCCCTATTTTCATTGGCCATCTTCAGGTTGATAATTTAAAACATTTAGTAAACAGTTATACTAGGTTTATATATTAGCGGGGGTTTGGGTGGGGATGAGATTCAATTATCAACCTGAAGATGGCCAATGAAAATAGGGCCTAAACATGTAGTTGATTTTATGTAATAAATATACATACATCTTCCACCTTACAGTTGTGTCAGACAAGTATAAACACAATCCCAATTTGCTTACGATTCTCATAATAAAATAATATACAATGATGCAAGGTCCCCTGAATGTCAAATTGTCTACGATGTTAAGATACTCAGCACCCATCGATCGTTCTTCATGTCCTCTTACTTCTTCGAGAGTTTATACTAATTTTTATGTAAGATAAAGTTAATGAGGTTACATTATACTCATCTGCAGTGGGTAATCGTACAGCTGATACGTTCGAGACACCAAACCAATACCTTTTAACGTACATTGATGTGATTCGACTCGAATTTAATGCAGTCAGCGAAGTGCTCTATGTACTGTCCTTTTGTCGCAGTAACGCTGATGTCGTCATGACAGCTTGGTAACCCCTTTTTCCTTGCGCTTTGCCTGGTATAGACAGTTTAAACTCGGTTTTCCGTTTTGTAGAGAGCCGCACGCAGGAAGACGGCGAATACAGCGACGATGAAGCGGGTTGGCGGTGGTTGCGGGTCTGTGGGTGTGGCGGTAACGAGAGGAGGTGGCGGCACAGTCTGCTGCGGAACAAACTTTACGCCACTACCTCCATTTTAATTTGCATATTTTCTCTTAATCGCAATTCATTAGTGTATTAAGCCTTGTAGGAACGTGGCGTAACTTACTGAAAACCACTTCTTTTCATGGAGACTTGCTTATTCATTGTTAATGGAAAGAGTTTTTTTTTTTGTTGGTTTTATTGGTTATGTGTATTTGTCTCACACTGAGTCATTTTGCAGTCTAGTTGATCAATATGTGGTGTATGCAGGGCTAGGCCCGAGGCAGCATAATCGGTATAGCGACTGGGTTATTGGAATTGACGATATAGACTTTGTGTTTGAATCACGGCAGTCGAAGGTTTCTGTGTAAAAATTTCAAGCTCTTGTTACTTAATTTATTATATTCACATATTCGTTTCAGACGTTGGTTCCAGCTTGCCTTCAACACACTTTCTCAATTAATTAACTGCAATTAATATATGCACATAAAATGTAATTCATATTTATCAAAGTTTTATTTATTCAACAACCGATGCATTAGTGAGTTGTCTTAAAAAAAACAATATTAAAATTTACATTTCCTAACTCAGTCTACTGCCGAACAGTACAACATACACACATCAATAAGGGCCTAATATATGTAGCCACACCACCACCGTATTAACCACACAGCGATTTAATTTAATGGACTATTATAATAACTATAACTTTAGTAAACACAAACTAATGCGCTCCCTGATGATGGTGTAACTGTAATACCGAAACATGTTGGAGCTGCTTTAATGTAAATTTTAATATTATTTTTAAGACAGATCACTAGTGCATCAGTTGGTGAATAAATAAAACTTTGATATTATCAAGATGCACGGTACGAATGTGGAGTAAAAACTTCATTCTTATTCACTTACGTACTGCAGCTGTAAGAGAATAATGTTTTCATCGTTTGCCTTTCCATTAGGGTCCATTAATTCGGTGGTCGCGCGCATTATTTCACCAAGAATAATTTTGGTTCCAGTTAGGTCAGTCCATATCTAACTGTAAATATCTGTATTATAAAATAGTTTTTGCTATAAAGACGAGTTGATTTATTATGCTTAGTGTTAAATCGAGAAGAATGAGATGGGCTGGGCATGTGGCGCGTATGGGTGAGGAGAGGGGGGTGTACAAGTTCTTGGTGGGGAAACCGGAGGGAAGGAGACCACTGGGGAGACCTGGGCGTAGATGGGCGGATAATATTAGGATGGATCTCCAGGAAGTGGGATTTGTGTATAGGGACTGGATTGGGCTGGCCCAGGATAGAGACAGGTGGCGGACGCTTGTGAGTGCGGTAATGAACCTTCGGGTTCTGTGAAATGCGGGAGTTTCTTGACTAGCTGCAGACCAGTTAGCTTCTCAAGAAGGACTCTGCACCATGGAGTAAGTAAGTAAGTAAGTATGGTAGGTAATTTATAATTCACTGCGTTGTGATTTTACAGATGCTAAAACCTAAATATTACTCAGACGGGTGTATTCTTTATTGTTTTTGGTAATAGTATTTTAAACTCTGAAGTCATTGTAAAAACAACAACGATTCATTGCCAATTTACATTTTCAACATTACATCATTTGTTTTTAAAACGCGAACTTCTCGATGTGTTATTACCGAAGACACTGCGATGTGCTACAGCGCAAGGAGAGAAGTTTACGATCTTCAGACCGGCCTAAACAATATTTACTGATATATGTGGTGTTGTTTATTCTATTTTTATTGCCTCTATGACTAGCAGCGAACACGTTTGTGGGACGTGAAGATAAGGTCCTACACCACCATTCTGAACCTCTTCATTCAGGCTATCCCTTGAAGGTTACTGTGTTCTTGGATGTGAGGTAACTGGTACCTCCGAAACGTCGTTAAATTTCTGCCAGAATTTACATCATATTCCAGAAAGCAGCAACATCAAATCTCACGCTCCCTTCAGTTTTACTGTGAAATTTCATGTACCCGTTCACACTACCAACTTAATGTCATTTTTATCTATATTATATCCTAACGTTATCGGACATTAGAAATGCAAGACAGTTACACAGGCTAGTAAAGTAAAAGTTAAAGTAAAGTTCTCCCTAGAATAGGCCACGAAGGCCCAGAAGGGGAGCAGATGTATAGCTCTACCCTTCCTTCAACCTCGGCGCTGTATGGGGTGAGTGGCTAACGTCACGCCCCGGCCGCTTTACAGCCGAAAAAAGACCCGGTACTTATTGTACAGGAGGCTAGTTGGGCCCCAGGGCTGGTCTGCACGGGTGCGGAAACCCCACCCCCCCGCAGGAAATCGACCACCGCACCTTCCAGCCCGTAGCGAGTCGCTATACCGACTGAGCTATCCCGGCCCTAGCGACACACGCTAGACCAGTGTTTCTCAACCTTTGTGAAACCGCAGCCCGGTAAATTCTTTTTCCATAAGACGAGGGCCCGGTCCCAACAGATTAACTCGTCAGTGTCTTTCCAATTTTTTTTTTAAGTTCGTGCGTTAAACTAACATAAGTAGTAACAATTAATTATGGCACAATCATAAAGAGTATTAGTACAATCGTATGTACGGTGTGGCATGTTGACAAATATAAAATTACATTTAAATTCGTTATCAATTCCAGGAGAATCTCTCGCGGCCCGGTATAATTGATGCCAGGGCCCGGTACCGGGTCGCGGACCGGCGGTGGAGAAACACTGGACTAGACCTTTTTTATTTATTACTCCATGCACAACCAGACTTGCGGTTCTCACGTTGTGTTGATGAAGAGTCAAGCCCTCTGAGACGTTTACGACGTCTGAATGAACGTTTCGGCGAAGCGTACTGCTTTCGTCTTCAGGTTCAAGCAAACCAACAGGTTTAACTGTTGATGCTGAGTATGGATGCATTGCGCTGCTCTGAAACTACGGTAACTACAATATTAACAAGTCAAAACAGCGTAACGTATTACAAGATTTTAATCTCCGTAGAGAAACCCCTAAAATCTGATGTTCATGGGACCGTGCATCATTGTGATAGTTGAAGAATAAAAAACCAACTAGATGTCACTGGCTATTTTTATTTTACTTCTTAGAGAATCAACATGTTTCGGGCATTAATATGCCCATCTTCAGGAGTATGCGACTATATTGTAGAACTACCACATTGGCCATTTCATTCTGCAAAGGATGAGGAGTTAGATAACGGTAACGCCTCATCCTTTGCAGAATGAAATGGCCAATGTGGTAGTTCAACAATATAGTCGCATACTCCTGAAGATGGGCATATTAATGCCCGAAACTAACGCTAACTCCTCATCCTTTGCAGAACGAAACGGCCAATGTGGTAGTTCAACAAAATAGTCGCATACTCCTGAAGATGGGCATATTAATGCCCGAAACTAACGCTAACTCCTCATCCTTTGCAGAACGAAACGGTCAATGTGGTAGTTCAACAAAATAGTCGCATACTCCTGAAGATGGGCATATTAATGCCCGAAATATGTTGAGTCTCTAAGAAGTAAAATGAAAATAACAAGTGACATCTAGTTGGTTTTTTATTCTTCAAACCCCTGAAACTAAGTATTTAAGACTACGTTTTTCTTAAGCTTTTGATCTGGTTTTGACAGTGTATGAATGTATCACACTATCATGAGACTTTCAAGAACCGCCAGCTCAGAACGCTGCTCTCTGCATTATAAAGCTCGGAAAGGGATGGAACGAGTAGTTAACTTCATTCTACGGCTGAGTTTACCTCCAAGAATTCTTCAGGTTTAGGAAACTTTACCTTAAAAAGAATATAAATTCTAATCTTGGTGCTAAGTACATGAAAGCTGTATGTCACCATACGGAGATACTGAGTATATACACTGAATGTGTGTATGAAGCAAGGCAAGTTACGACAAAGAGCAATTACGTGGCTTATTGTGGGAAATCTGGCGAACTCATTTATCCAGAAGTCATTGTTTTACAGCCTGTGCTATCTTACGTCTAATACAAGTGTGGGGGAAAGTAAAATATTTAAATGTATAATTCATTGTGATTCAGAACGTAAGAAAAGAATACAAGACCTACATTTTCTTGGAAATGTTTCGTCCTGTAACTTTATAATTTCTGTAACAAACAAAGAATGTTACTTACTAGTTTCACTATTTATGTTGCTTATAATAGGATAAAGCTGTTATATACTAATTAATTGTTCCCAAGTGCACTTCTGTTGTCACTAAACCTGTTTCAGTAGTACAGGGTCCTCATAAAACGACGTTATAAATGGTTTTATTTATTTAAAGCAAAGAATTCGTTCTGATATTACAGCACAAGTAAAGCACTTAAAAATAAATGCGATTCATCTTTATTTTACAAACGGTAGCTATATTTCCGTAACCGCCTTCAATTCTTCGTCCTTACTGTGGAAAGTTTAGCCCTGTTGCAACTGACAACTACCTATTGAAGTGTTCCATGTATATACCAGCACAATACTATTACCGCGTTCTTTTTTTATGATGAGGACGAATTTCCCTATCACCAGTACTCTCTATCTTTGTAGTTCTGCAACTCAGCAACTTGCCATGCACATTTTCTGCTACAATTTCTTTTCCCGTAATACATTTTAGAGTGCACGGAAGGCATTCGACAGATATGAAACAAATTTCGTTTTGTGATTCTTATGAATCACGCCTATCCGTCTGTATTACGTACAATTTCTTTCTTCCTCCTCTTTATCTACTCATTTTAGGTGTAGGTTATTGTTGTGCCCGATCACGCTCAATGACGCAGAGCACGGTAGGGCTCCTCCGGACAAGTATTGTGCCCCACGCACAGACTTCTACCTGACAACACGCAACACTCACGACAAATAGACCCCCATGCCCGCGGCGTGTTTCGAACTCGCAGTCCAGCAAACGAGTGACCGCAGACCCACGCCACGCCTTAGACCACGCGGCCATCAGGATCGACTACGTACATCATGCCTACAGGATATCTTCAGGCTGATTAACCTTTTGGCACCGGAATTATTTTTTTAATTTTAGCACACCCTGTATACAAAATGTGAATAAAACAGGAACCAAATACGTTAGAATTATGAAACAAACTGCATTTTGAAGAGAAAGAGACGGAGAGTATATACCATGTTTAAAATATTCAGTAACTATATTTGTTATATTTGTTGAATAAATACATTAAATGCAATGTATGGAGGTTAGCGTCCTAGACGGTAGGACGAAAGGGCTGTAAAGATTAATTACTGTGACTATTAGTAAAGGTAATATTAAGTTGTTTCCGACCATGATCACATTACCACGAAGGTTAACGAAAAACCGAGGCAAAGCTCCATGCATTCTCAACGTCACAATTCAGTACTATTCTACAATTCTGCTAAGACGATCTCATGTGACATTGTAAGGACTGTGACCCTGTAGATAACGAAGTTGCGTCAGTTGGTATTAGATAATGGAACCACTGATTGTCCCTGCTGTTATAAATGCACGCACGTAAACGTTTATTGAACACAATACATATACGTGTACCTAAACACGCGCGAAAATAAATCGTTTCCAATGTCGTTTTAGCGACATTAAATATACAAGTTCAAAGACCATGCGTCAGATTTCGCACAGACAAGCAGATTCAGTATTTACTGTCTTTATTTACAGCCAGAGGCGACGAACAGGGTGACCGTATGCGGCGTTGTCAAATCAAAGTAATGGTGATTGTTGTAAGTGCAGTGTGTGGGGTGATCGAGCAGTTGATCTAGCGACATAGTTTACCTGTAACTCTGCCTCTCTTTGCCACAAACCGAAAAACATACTTCGTAACGTCGGGATTTTAATATATTCAATAAGTGACTGGATGCTGATTGGGCGACCCTGTTTAAACAGGTTCTAGAATTCAGACCTATCCTATTATTGCAGGCTTCAGCAAATGAGACTGAAACGTAGCTCATTCTGCTGCTCTTTTATGAGCCATCATAACGTAGTGCTTTGAAAAAGGGACAATTTACACCGCACTGGGTATTTATCTTGAAGGAGCGACCCAAGAAAATACAGACATGTCGATAAAGCACCTCAGACGAGACACAAAGTCGATATAGCAGCTGATTGCCGAATGTAACTGAGACACGTTGCTAAGCTCACTGACTTTAAAATAAATATTTGTCGGGTTCGTAAATGCATTGCGAAAACCGTGAGACGCTATGTCATGACGGAAGCCAAAGATTTAATCTGCAGAACATTGCTAGCAAAACACAAGTTACGCGGAACCCGTAAGCATGCAGGCTGCAATGCAACCATTGCGTGTATGCACTGTGTTCCTAACAAGGTCAGTGCAACAAGACGAAACCCAAGAACACTTTGTGTTCGTTTGCTCTCCTAAAGCACACAAACAAATTTAGAACTCGGAATTCTGGTACAGTACACTAGCACTGAGATGTGAAAAGTTATAGTCGTCATGATACACGTATTTAAGTGTGGACCATACTGTGAGGACATATGGTAAAGTTGAGGTACAACCCCAGAGCTCAGTCGATATAGTGACCACACTACAGAACAGTGGAAAACGTGATTCGATTCTCGGCTTCTTCAAAACCAGTCTGGCTCTGGGGCCCAGCCAGCCTCCTTATTCACTGGGTTCTCGGTGATCGTCCTTTGTGGTAAGACGACAGGATCGTCACGCCCATAACTTACCTCGATCTAGTGACACAGTTAAGAATGCGTGGAGATGTACCTCCACATATTTCTACGCATGGTGCTTAAAACAGCACAGGGTATTTATATTTTGTCTTGACGAGATGCGTGATCGGGGTGAAGAAGTAGCTGTTTTCTTCCGGGTGAACAGCCTAGGGTGCCCAATGGGTAGGAAGGTGGGCGAGCCCCAGGACCGGCCTAAATATAGTGGCGAAGAGAAAACTGTTTGCCTCCACCAAGAAATGAATTTCGAGTCCCTTATCGTCCATTCCGCAATCCAGTTACAATACTTACCGGCTGAAATGTCCAAGCTCCAAGAAAACTGAGTAAGCTTACACAAACACCGTTAGCACTGTTTTTCGAAGAAACACCTTTCTTTGTATCTTATGTTTATTGGACCGTGCATCATTGTAATAGTTGAAGAATAAAAGACAAACTTGATGACACTTGCTATTTTATTTCACTTCTTATGTACTCAACATGTTTCGGACATTAATATATCCATCACCAGGAGCTTGCGCCTGTGCTGTTGAATTACCACATCGGTCTTTTGTTCTCGGTTTGTTGTGTGTTGGAGATTTGGTGCGGCTGGGTTTGAGTAGTGTCCGTGTTGCAGGCTGAAGCACAACTCTTGTTGATCACGGACACTACTCAAACCCAACCACACCAAATCTCCAAAACACAACGAACCGAGAACAAAACGACCGATGTGGTAATTCAACAGCACAGTCGCAAGCTCCTGATGATGGATATATTAATGTCCGAAACATGTTGAGTACATAAGAAGTGAAATAAAATTGCAAGTGACAACAAGTTGGTCTTTTATTCTTCAACCCTTCTGTGTACTTGAACGTTATACATATTACGTGCAATTTATTACAACATTTGTTCCAACCAATTGTACGGATAATTATAAATATTTGTTACTTCGTAACATACCTCCTTGTTTCGGTTCATGAAGGTCAGCTTCAGGAATAATTTAATTACAAATGAATACATTTATGATAAAATGTTGTCAAAGATGTGCACACACAATTTTAATTTAACGTACCATGTGACAAAACTTCGTGGCCAACTACGGATTCAAAAGCAACACGCAACACACGGTTACAACTCTTGTGAAGGAAGTTGCCAGCACCGACAATGATGTTTGTCTGCAACCTTAGTACGAATTTGTAGTGAAATGTAAAACATCTATGTTTTATACATTTAGCAATGTTTAATCAGATGGTGCTGTCAATTGATTTTGTTTATGCACTCCTTTGACAACATTTTGTCACATATGTATCCGATTGTAACTAAATTCTCCCTGTAGATGGCCTTAATGGGCCAAAACATGGAGGAGTATTAAGAAATAAGAAGCAAATTTTATGTTTTGTTCCAAAGTGCATTGTAATACAATTATACAATATAAACCAGCAAACACTCTGCTGCCTACAAAACTGTTTATACAGATGCATGTAACACACTTTACCACACCTGTACATACAACTGTCTTCCGGAAGATGAAACCTCGGTTTCAAAACATGTAGAAGACATTAAAAAATTAAAATTAAAAATTAAAATATTAATTTATAAAAGGCGTATTTTGTTGGTTTATATTGCACATATGCATAATGTACAAATAACAAGCAGTTATTTACAAATATATTTTCATTTAGTTGGAACGAAAATTTTGTAATGTATACACACTCTTATTGCGGATTCCGGCGGCCGCGCGCTCTAAGGCGTGGGCCTCAGGTCGCTGGCTTGTTGGGATTGCAGGTTCGAATCCCGGCGGGGGAATGGATGATGGATGTCTGTCTCTTGTGAGTGTTGCTTTTTGTCAGGTAGAGGTCTCTGCGTCGGGCTGATCAATCGTCCAGAGTGGTCCTACAAAGTACGGTGTGTCTGAGTACGATCGTGAAGCCTCGATAATGAGGAGCTGTCGCGCAATGGGGGGGGGGGGGGGGGATTGGGGTTGGTGTTTTTGTGGGGGTTGGGGTGGGGGGTTTTT
>Ga0123355_10021693_pt1 | contig 10284 bp, 10 predicted proteins | sample TergutEmb28metaG_3_FD_89872 | JGI IMG/M metagenome (GOLD analysis project Ga0123355, IMG submission 89872) | Embiratermes neotenicus P1 segment gut microbial communities from Petit-Saut dam, French Guiana - Emb289 P1 | ecosystem: Host-associated > Arthropoda: Insects > Digestive system > Gut ... | reverse complement strand
TCAGGACTCATTGCCTCGCTCCGCCCCCGCTTGCTGTCTGCTCAGTGGGCCCGGCCTCAGCGGACTCGGCCGCTGACTCGCCGTTGGCGTGCAGCGCTCTGTACACCGCATCCGCCGTCCGCAGACCGAATCCTGGCACTGCTGCGATGTCCGTGACCGATGCTGCGCGCAATTTCCGGACCGACCCGAATCGCTTCAGCAGCGCGCCGCGGCGGGCCGGGCCGAGACCGGGAACTTCGTCCAGCTCGCTGCTGGTCAGCGCGGCCGCGCGCCGCGACCGGTGATAGGTGATGGCGAACCGGTGCGCCTCGTCCCGGACGCGCTGCAGCAGGTAGAGCCCCTCACTGGAGCGGGGCAGGATGACCGGGCCGTCCTCCCCAGGCAGCCATACCTCCTCCAGCCGCTTGGCCAGGCCGCACACCGCGACGTCCACGACGCCGAGCTCGTCGAGCGCCTTGACGGCCGCCGACACCTGCGCCGGGCCGCCATCGATCACCAGCAGGTTCGGCGGGTAGGCAAACTTGCGCCGCTCGCCGTCAGCACCCGCGGCCAGCTCGTCCAGCCCCGGCTGAGCCGCCGCCTGCTCGTCCAGGTAGCGCCGGAACCTGCGGCTGATCACCTCGTGGATCGCGGCCACGTCGTCGGTCCCGTCGAGCCCCTTGATGGCGAACCGGCGGTACTCCGACTTGCGGGCCAGTCCGTCCTCGAACACCACCATGGACGCAACCACGTGGGTGCCCTGCAGGTTGGACACGTCGTAGCTCTCGATGCGCAGCGGCGCCTCGTCGAGGCAGAGCGCCTCCTGGATCTCGCCGAGCGCACGGCTGCGGGTCGTCAGGTCACTGGCCCGCCGGGTCTTGTGCAGCGCGAGCGTCTCGCCCGCATTCCTCGCGACGGTCTCCAGCAGCGCCTTCTTATCACCGCGCTGCGGCACGCGCAGGCTCACCCGGCCGCCGCGCCTGTCGCCCAGCCACGCCTCGACCGTCGCGACGTCGGGCGGCAAGGTCGGCACGAGCACCTCACGCGGGATACGTGCCTGCTGGACCCGGGCAGCCGCCGCGCCCCCGGCCGTCGCGGGACCGTCGGCCGCGGCCGGGTCATCGCCGTACACCTGACCGAGGAAGTGCTCCACCAGCTCGCCGGACGTCACGTCCTCGACCTTGTCCAGCACCCAGCCGCGCTGGCCGCGCACCCGGCCGCCGCGCACGTAGAAGATCTGAACGGCGGCCTCGAGCTGATCCTCGGCGAGCGCGATCACGTCGCAGTCCGTGCCGTCCGGCAGTACCACTGCCTGCTTCTCCAGCGCCCGCTGCAGCGCCTGGATGTCGTCTCGCAGCCGGGCCGCGCGCTCGTACTCCTCGGCGGCCGCCGCCTCGCGCATCCGGATTTCCAGTCGCTTGATGAACCGGCCCGTCTGGCCGGCCATGAAGTCGCAGAACTCCTCGGCGAGCAGCCGGTGGTCCGCCGCGTCGATCCGGCCGACGCACGGCGCCGAGCACTTGTCGATGTAGCCGAGCAGGCAGGGGCGGCCGATCTGGCCCGCCCGCTTGAACACGCCGGCCGAGCAGGTTCGCACCGGGAACACCCGCAGCAGGGTGTCGACGGTGTCCCTGATAGCCCAGGCGTGCGAGTACGGGCCGAAGTACCGCACCCCGCGGCGCTTGGCGCCGCGCATGACTTGCACCCGGGGGAACTCCTCGTCCATGGTGACGGCGAGGTAGGGGTAGCTCTTGTCGTCGCGGTACCGGACGTTGAACCGCGGGTCGAACTCCTTAATCCAGGAGTACTCGAGCTGCAGCGCCTCGACCTCGGTGCCGACGACAGTCCAGTCGACCCGGGCGGCCGCGCGCAGCATCGACTGCGTGCGCGGATGCAGGCTCGCGAAGTCGGCGAAATACGAGTTGAGCCGGGAGCGCAGGCTCTTCGCCTTGCCGACGTAGACGACCCGGCCGCGCTCGTCACGAAACCGGTACACGCCAGGCGACTCCGGGATGGAGCCAGGCGCCGGCCGGTACGTCGCCGGATCTGCCACAGGGAAACTCTATGCACTCCGGGGGCCACCATGGCCGGTCGCGCCATGCGCCCGCCGCGTGCCGCTACGATTCGTCGGTCCCGTGCGCCGCGCGCAGCAGCGCCAGCACCTCAGACTCCAGATAGCGCCGGTGGCCGCCGAGCGTCCGCATCGCCGTCAGCCTGCCATCGCGCGCCCAGCGGGTCACCGTCTTCGGGTCGACCCGGAACATCGCCGCCACCTCCGCCGGGGTCAGCAGCCGCTCGGTGTCGGGCATGGGCCTCCGGTCATCCTGGCCGCTTCCGGCCATCCCGCCAGCCAGTCGCGCCCCTGTCGTCTCTGCGTCGCCTGCCATCTCGTGCCCCCCGGTGCCCGGCTGCAGTCAGCCTTGCTAACTACTCAATACCCCTATTAACGATATTTACCCCATAGCCATGCCCGGCTTTACGTTGCGATCAGTATTACTTCCAGTGTGCGGGGGCCGTGCACGCCCTCGACCCGTTCCAGTTCGATGTCGCTGGTCGCTGACGGGCCGCTGATCCAGGTCAGCGGGCGGCCGGAGGAGCTCGCCAGCCTGGTGACGGCTTCCGGCACGAGGTGCACGACCTGGTTGGCCTCGACGACGCAGAGGTGGTAGTCGGGGACCAGGGTGATCGCGCGCCGACCCTGACCAGGCGAGCCGTCCAGGACAATCGTGCCGGTCTCCGCGATCGCGACGGCGGACCGGCTGACCACGCCGTCAAACGTGTCGAGCTCGGCAGGCGTGAGGCCGGCGCCGGTGTCCACGGTGACGTCGGCCCAGCCGGGCAGGTCGATCGCGAGCCCGGGCGGCACGACGATGCGCCGGGCGTCACGCTCGGCGAGCGCGGCACTAACCTCGGCGGCGAGAGTCGCCGGGGTTGCCCGGCGCACGATGGCTCGGTAGTCAGCGAGCCTGGCGGCCAGCAGGTCGAGGAGTTGCAAGCCGCTGACGTCGCCGCGGGTGCGGTATTCGTCCGGAACGGGGTGGTCTGGGCCAGTGCCGCCCCCCGAGCCGAGCGCAGCATGGATGCGCGCCAGCACCTCGTCCCGCGCGCTCATGGTCTGCCCTGTTCATGCCACCACTGCCGGAAAGTCTGGCGGGGCGGCACCGGCACGTCCCTGGCGGTGGTCCAGGCGGCTAGCGGCGGCGGCAGCGCGCTGATCCGGCCGTGCCTGCGGAGCAGCCGGCCGGCGCGACTCGCGGCCTGGGCGGCGGCGTACCGGGCCGGGTCGGCCATGACCCACGACGCCGCGGCCATGGTCAGGGCTTCGGCCGAGGGAAGCCGCCGGTCCCTGATGTCCTCATCGACATGCCTGGCCCGCAGGTGCACGAGCAGAGACGGAATGTCGATCTTCACCGGGCAGGCGTCGAGGCAGGCCCCGCAGAGGGTCGAGGCGAACGGCAGCGAGGCGTTATCCCTGATGCCTGTCAGCTGCGGAGACAGCACCGCGCCGATGGGCCCCGGGTAGACCGAGCCGTACGCGTGCCCGCCGGTGCGCTCGTACACGGGGCAGACGTTGAGGCAGGCCGAGCACCGGATGCAGTGCAGCGCCTCGCGTCCGGCCGGGTCGGCGAGCGCGGCGGTCCGGCCGTTGTCCAGCAGTACCAGGTGGACAGCCTGCGGCCCGTCGCCCGGCGTCACTCCCGTCCACATCGAGGTGTAGGGGTTCATCCGCTCGCCGGTCGACGACCGCGGCAGCAGCTGCAGGAAGACTCCGAGGTCGGCCCAGGCCGGGATCACCTTCTCGATGCCCATGACCGTGATCAGCGTGCGCGGCAGGGTCAGGCACATCCGGCCGTTCCCCTCCGACTCCACCACGCACAGCGTGCCCGTCTCCGCCACCGCGAAGTTCGCGCCGCTGACGGCGACGGTCGCGGTCAGGAACTTGCGGCGCAGGTAGCGTCGCGCCGCCTCGGCCAGCGCGGCCGGCTCGTCGGTCAGGCCGGGGTCCACGCCCGTCATCTCCCGCGCGAAGATGTCCCGGATCTCGGCCCGGTTCCGGTGGATGGCGGGCACCAGGATGTGCGACGGCCGGTCCCGGCCGAGCTGGACGATCAGCTCGGCCAGGTCGGTCTCGTGGGCGGTGATGCCGGCGCCAGCCAGCGCGTCGTTCAGCCCGATCTCATCCGTGGCCAGCGACTTGACCTTGACGACCTCGGTGGAGCCCGCTTCGGTCACCAGGCGGGTCACGATCTGGTTTGCCTCGGCGGCGTCGCGGGCCCAGTGCACGGTCCCGCCGCGGCCCTGCACTGCAGACTCCAGCTGGGTCAGGTACCGGCCGAGATCGGCCATCGTGCGCGCCTTGATCGCCTGTCCGGCCGCCCGCAGCTGCTCCCAGTCAGGCAGCTCGCTGACCACCGCGGCCCGCTTGGCGCGGATCGTCGTGGTTGCCTTGCGCAGGTTCCGGCGCAGCTGCCCGTTACCGAGCGCCTGCCGCGCGGTCACCGGGAACGGGGCCTCCTGGCGCAGGTGGCCGACTCCTGGCGGTGCCGTCGGCAGTCCGAGGAACGTGCTCACGTGCTGGCCAGGATTTCCGCGAGGTGCACCGTCCGCACCCCTGCCCGCAGCCGCGACAGCCCGCCGCCGATGTGCATGAGGCACGAGGAGTCGCCGGCGGTACATACCTCCGCGCCGGTGGCCAGCAGGTTACGCATCTTGTCCGCCAGCATCGCCGTCGAGACGTCGGGGTTCTTCACAGCGAACGTACCGCCAAACCCGCAGCATTCGTCGGCACCGGGCAGCGACACCAGGTCGATTCCGCGCACGTTTCGCAGCAGCCGCAGCGGCCGGTCGCCGACACCGAGCAGCCGGATCGAATGACACGTCGGGTGATAGGCCACCCGGTGCGGGTAGTACGCGCCGACGTCCTCGACGGCGAGCACATCGGTCAGCAGCTGCGACAGCTCGTAGGTGCGGGCTGCCATCGCCTCGGCGCGGCCGGCCAGCGCCTCGTCCCCGAACCGACGGGCCACCATCGCGTGCTGGTGGGCGATCGAGCCGACGCACGACCCCGACGGCGCCACGATCACCCCGTAGGGCTCGAAGGTGCCCGCGTACCGCCGGATCAGCGGCAGCGCCTCCCGCTGGTAGCCCGTGTTGACGTGCATCTGCCCGCAGCAGGTCTGCCCGGCCGGGAATTCCACGGTGTGTCCTAGCCGCTCCAGCACCGTGACAGTCGCCTTCGCGACGTCCGGGAACAGGGTGTCCGCCAGGCAAGTGGCGAACAGCGCGATTCGCACACCGGTATTGTGCCGGTTCAGCTGCGGTTCACCGCAGCCGAGCCAGCTCAGGAGGCCGTCATCATCATCGTCTGCGTGCTCGCGTCCGCAGCCGCCGTTGCCTGGCTGTACCTGCTGACGCTGCACGGCGGCTTCTGGCGCACCAGCCATCACCTCCCGCCGGCGCCTGGTGTCCCTGGGCCGCCGCCGAGTGTCATCGCGGTGATCCCGGCACGGAACGAGGCCGCGGTGCTCCCGGCCTGCCTGCCCACCCTGCTGAGCCAGGACTACCCCGGCAGGATCGCCGTGATCCTGGTCGATGACGACAGCACCGACGGCACGCCCGCCGTCGCCGCCAAGCTCGGCGCCGAATGGCCTGCCCGTGAACTCACCGTGGTCAGCGCTCGGCCGACGCCACCAGGGTGGGCGGGGAAGGTGTGGGCGATGTCGGAAGGCGTCCGGGCCGCTTGTGATGCGGACTACCTCCTGTTCACCGACGCTGATATCGCCTACGCGCCAGGCACGCTGACCAGGCTGGCCACTGCGGCGGCGTCCGGCCAGTACGACCTCCTATCCCAGATGGCGCTGCTGCGGTCCAGCACCCCGGCGGAAAAGCTGCTGATCCCGGCGTTCGTCTACTTCTTCGCTCAGCTCTACCCGTTCCGCCAGGTGAGCCAGCCGCGGTCACGGACCGCGGCCGCCGCCGGCGGCTGCATGCTCGTCCGTCCGGAGCTGCTGGCCGAGGCCGGCGGCCTGGAGCAGATGCGCTCGGCCCGGATCGACGACGTGGCGCTCGGCCGGCTGCTCAAGCGCGCCGGCGGACGCTGCTGGCTCGGGCTGACCCGCGACGTGCTCAGCATGCGCGGCTACGAGCGGCTCGCCGACGTCTGGGACATGGTCGCCCGCAGCGCGTTCACCCAGCTCGGCTACTCACTCCTGGCCACCGCCGGCAGCGTGCTGGCGCTCGCCTGGCTGTATGTGCTGGCGCCTGCCGCGGCCGTGGCCGGCCTCGCCTTGCTCGCGGCGGGCGCCAGTGCCGGCCCGGCGGCCTGGCTGGCCGCAGCCGGGCTCGCCGGGTGGCTGCTCATGTCGCTGACCTACGCGCCGATGCTGCGCTTCTACCGGCTGTCGCCGCTGCGCGCCCCCAGCCTGCCGCTCGTCGCCGGGCTGTACGCGGCGATGACGGCCGACTCGGCCCGCCGCCATCTCGCTGGCCGCGGCGGCGCGTGGAAGGGCCGCGTTATCGAGCGCTCGGCCGACTTACGGGCTCTGCCCGACCGGGCGCTATTTCCCATAGGTATGGCTCGAATTACCTAGCCCGTCTAGTATTTCTGCTTTCACGGTGCGGCAGAGCGGCTAACCGGCGAGGTGCGCGATGACCAGCTCAGCGATTCCTGGTGAGTCAGCAGCGACCGTGTCCGACGTGGATGCTGACGCTGCCACCCTCGCGAGGTTCGGCTACCGGCAGGAGCTCCACCGGGTCTTGTCGCTGTTCGAGAACTTCAGCGTCGCGTTCTGCTACCTGTCGCCGATGGTCGGCATCTACTCGCTGTTCGTGCTCGGCGTCGGCTCTGCGGGCCCGCGCTACATCTGGCTCATGCCCGTCGTGGTGGCGGGCCAGTTGTTCGTCGCCCTGGTGTTCGCCGAGCTCGGCAGCCACTATCCGATCGCGGGCGCGCTGTTCCAGTGGGGAAAGAACCTGCTGGGCTCGGGCTACGGCTGGTGGGTCGGCTGGGTGTACGGGTGGGCCCTGCTGATCACCGTGGCATCGGTCGATACCGGCATCCCGTCCTACGTCGGGGCGCTCTTCCACGACCTGTTCGGCGTGAACTGGGACGTCGCCGCACCCAACGACATTCTCGTGATCACGCTGGTGCTGCTCGCGATCCAGACGCTGTTCAACCTGTACGGCGTGAACCTGCTCGGCCGCATCTCTCAGATCGGGGTCTACGTCGAGATCCTCGGCAGTTTCGGGATCGCGATCCTGCTCGGCATCAAGGGCTTCCACCACGGGCTAGGGTTCCTGTTCACCACGCAGGGAGCCGAGCACGTGGCGACGAACCCGCTCGGGGTCAACTTCAACGGCAACTGGCTGCTCGGCGCGGCGCTGGTCGCCATCCTGGCCCACGTCTATATCTTCTACGGCTTCGAGTCAGCCGGCGACATCGCCGAGGAAACCCGCGACGCCAGCCGCCAGGTCCCGAAGGGCATCATCCGCTCGCTGCTGATCGGCGGGCTCGCGAGCTTCATCCTCGTCGGCGGGCTCATCCTGGCGATGCCCGCCAGCCATTCGGGGTACACGACCGCAGCGTCGACCGGCGGGGTCCCGTACATCATCAGCGCGAACGTGGGCAGCAAGCCCATCCAGGACATCATCTTGTTCCTGGTGTGCTTCGCGTTTTTCAGCTGCGGCACGGCGGTGCAGGGCGCCGGCGCCAGGCTGGCCTTCTCCTACGCTCGCGACAGCGCGGTGCCGGGGCACCGGCTCATGCGCCGGATCTCACCCCGCCTCGGGACGCCTATCTACGCGATCCTGCTCGGCGCGATCATCCCGGCCCTGTTCGCGCTGCTCGTCCACGCCACGCCCAGCAAGCCCATCCACTTCCTGTTCATGACCTACCCGGCCCACCTGAACGCGCTCTTCGCGCTGGTGTCGTTTGGCGTGTCGGGCATTTACCTGGCATTCCTGATGATCACCGTCGCGGCGCTGATCGCCCGGCTGCGCGGGTGGCGGGCAGCAGGGAAATTCACGCTCGGCAAATGGGCTTACCCCGTGTACATCATCGCCATCCTGTACGGCGCGGCCATGCTCGTGAACATCCTCGTGCCCACCGGCCTGAACAGCGCCAAGTCGGTGCTGTTCAACTACGACTGGGTGACCCTGGTGGTCGTGGTCATCATCGTCATCATCGGCGCCCTGTACTTCTTCATCTGGCGTCCGGACCGGCAGATCACCCGGGCGCACCCGCCAGTGGCCGAGTTCGCGGCAGCATCGAGCGACACCGGGCCAGGCCCCGCCGCTGCCGACTGAGCACTCAGGAACGGGCAGCGCGCCACTCGGGACTATCGAGGAAGTGGTTGTCGAACCGGTCCTGCACGGCGAGGAGGTCGTCGAGCGTCGCCTGCCCCTGCGCAAACCGGGCCAGCAGGCGGAAGTACTCGAACCGCTCCACGCCGGGTGTGATCACGATGAGCAGGTCGGCGGTCGCCGCGGGCGGCGCGGCAAACGCGTGCGCGACGGCGGGCGGGACGACGGCGAGATCGCCGGCCTGAAGGGTCAGCACGGTGGCGCCGGCCAGAACCTGCGCGGCGCCGTCCAGGATGAAGAACAGCTCGCTCGAGCTCTCGTGCACATGGGGCGAGGCGCCGTCCGCGCCGGGCCCGAGCGTGACCCGCTGAGCGCTCAGGGCGCCGCCGGTAGCACCCGCGTCGGCGAGCAGGCGAACGGCGGCCGGATAGCCGTCGGCGCCGAGGAACTCGGCCTCGTCGGAGCGGACGACAACGGGCGAGGCGCTGATGGGGAATGTCATGCCAGTGTGTAGTTCAGGTAGAGGACGCCGTTGTCATAGGCCTGCGAATCGGCCAGCGCCCACGTGCGCGAGCCCGTCTCCGGCCCGAACAGTGCCGGGCCGCCCGCCCGGGTGATGGGGTAGCTGAAGAGATGCAACTCGTCCACCAGGTCGTCGCCCAGCAGGGCTCGGACGAGGGTTCGGCTGCCGCTGACGTAGATCCCGCCGTCCACCCGGTCCTTGAGATTTCTGATGGCGCCGGCATCGTACGGGCCGACGATCTCAGAATTGCGCCAGCTAGCATCCGCCAGCGTCGAGGAGACTACGTACTTGGTCGTGTCGTTCATGAACGGCGCGCCGGGATCGTCAGCGGCGGTCCGGCCAGACCAGGCAGGCGCGAACATCTCGTAGGTCACTCTGCCGAGCAGTATCGCGTCGCAGCCGCTCATGGCCTTGCCGAGGGCCGGGCCCATCTTCGGGTCGAAGCCGAAGTCGAAACTCCACCGCGGCTCGTCGATGACACCGTCCATCGTGGTGAACTCGTGCACGCGGATCTGTCCCACCTGCTTCTCCTATCTGCCTGTAACCGGGAAGTCGATGACCTCGCACGTGGCGGGGTCTCCCGGAAAGCCTGGGCGAATATCTGAGTACACTGTACACAGATCCTGTGATCAGTACAACCGTTCAGAGGTCACCATGAGCACGACCCGCAAACCCGGACCGCAACCCCGCTACACGCGCGACCACGTGGCCGAGCGAGCCCTAGCACTTCTGGACGCTCACGATCCCGCCGGGCTGACCATGCGCCGACTGGCCGCTGAGCTTGGCATGAGCACGATGGCGCTCTACCGCTACTTCCCGCACAGGGAGGCGCTCATCGATGCCGCCATCGAGTTCGCCGCGCCCGAGGTGACGCTCCCCGAGCCCGGCGCCGCGCCGTGGAGAGAGCAGCTCGCTGATCTAGCCCGCCAGCTCTACCGGGCGGGGGTCCGGCACCCCGCCATCGCCCGGGAACGATTCAGCCGCCCGCTGCAGAGCCCGAGCGCCATGAAAGTGACCGACCGGGCCATTGCGCTGCTGCTCCTGGCAGGCCTACCGAAGCGCGACGCCGTGGCCGTATTCAAGACCCTGCTCATCCACACCTTCGGCGCCGCTGCGATCACTGCCGGCGAGTCCAGAGCCGCCGTACAGCGCTCCGCATCGCACGGCCACCAGGCAGTACCGGCCGACCTATTCCCCGCCATGGCTGACGTCGCTCCCGAGCTCGACGCCGCTCTTGGCAGCGACGACGCCTTCGAAGTAGGCCTCGTCATCCTCATCGACGGTGTCGAACGGCGTGCTGCAGCAGCCAGGGCCGCCGGCTAGCTGCTTACTCGAACGCCTCCGGAGGGGGGCAGGCACACATGAGGTGGCGGTCGCCGTAGGCCGAGTCGATGCGGCGCACCGGCGGCCAGTACTTCGCCCGCCGGTCGCCACCGGCCGGGTAGGCAGCGGTCTCCCTGTCGTAGCAGTGCTTCCAGTCG
>Ga0123355_10021691_pt1 | contig 10284 bp, 4 predicted proteins | sample TergutEmb28metaG_3_FD_89872 | JGI IMG/M metagenome (GOLD analysis project Ga0123355, IMG submission 89872) | Embiratermes neotenicus P1 segment gut microbial communities from Petit-Saut dam, French Guiana - Emb289 P1 | ecosystem: Host-associated > Arthropoda: Insects > Digestive system > Gut ... | reverse complement strand
TCGGAGTAACGTATTGCTCCCACACTGTGCCACATCTGAGACTGCACGTCATATCGACCGGTACACAGTCACTGAACTTTCGGAGTAACGTATTGCTCCCACACTGTGCCACATCTGAGACTGTACGTCATATCGACCGGTACACAGTTACTGAACTTTCGGAGTAACGTATTGTTTTCACACTGTGCCACATCTGAGACTGTACGTCATATCGACCGGTACACAGTTACTGAACTTTCGGAGTGACGTATTGCTTCCACACTGTGCCACTTCTGAGACTGTACGTCATATCGACCGGTACACAGTTACTGATCTTTCGGAGTAACCTATTGCTTCCATACTGTGCCACATCTGAGACTGTACGTCATATCGACCGGTACACAGTTACTGACCTTTCGGAGTAACCTATTGCTTCCACACTGTGCCACATCTGAGACTGTACGTCACATCGACCGGTACACAGTTACTGATCTATCGGAGTAACGTATTGCTTCCACACTGTGTCACATCTGAGACTGTACGTCATATCGACCGGTACACAGTTACTGACCTTTCGGAGTGACGTATTGCTTCCACATTGTGACACATCTGAGACTGTACGCCGTGTCGACCGGTACACAGTTACTGACCTTTTGGAATAAAGTATTGCTTCCACACTGTGCCACATCTGAGAATGTACGTCATATCGACCGGTACACAGTTACTGATCTTTCGGAGTAACGTATTGCTTCCATACTGTGCCACATCCCAGAATAACGGAATTTGAATTAGTACCTCTGTGAGGTCCATAAATGCTTCATTCTCTGGGTGATTATTCAGGGAGACAGATGGACGAACAGTTACAGTTTACCTGCTAGACGCTCTTTTGCGACCTATCGTTGTGCGAGTGGCAAGAATCGGAAAAAGCTTATCAGAAAACCCTCATTTTATTTAAGTGTATGATTTGTGACACGCACGCTTGCACTACAGTTGACAATATTCTCAATGTTCGACTGTAAACTATTATTATTAATATTATTATTATTACCACGGCTGCTGACACTACTACTAGTACTACTACTACTACTACTACTACTACTACTACTACTACTACTACCACTGCTGCTAATACTACTACTGTTGACATTCTTAATGTACGGCTGTAAACTGTATAATAATAATAATAATAATAATAATTATTATTATTATTATTATTATTATTACCACGGCTGCTGACACTACTACTACTACTGTTGACATTTTTAATGTTAGGCTGTAAACTGTATTATTATTATTATTATTATTATTACCACGGCTGCTGATACTACTACTACTACTGCTACTGCTACTACTACTACTACTACTACTACTACTACTACTACTACTAGTATCAGTACTATTACTACTAATAATGTCGTCTTTATTACCATACTTATTAATTCGCCAGTGTGTTTTGTTTGTTTTGTTTTTGTTTGTTTTGTTTTTTTGTTTTTCGTTTTTGGCGCGAAAGCCCCCGGTGGGCCAGGACATCCTCATTCATGAGGTTTCTAGATCAAACACAACGAAGCACCACAGTCGGTAGAACTCCTCTGGACGAGTGATCAGCTTGTCGCAGAGACCTCTACCTGACAACACACAACACTCACAACAGAGAGAAATCCATGTCCTCGGTTGGATACGAACCCACAATCTCAGTAGACAAGCGGCCGCAGACCCACGCCCTAGACTGCGCGGACACTGGGATCAACAGTTCTCCAGTAGAAGCGCGTTTGGTGGGCAATCATTATTTACTGTTTTATGTAAAGTTTATTCGATAACCAAACAGGAAATGCATTTAACTGGTTACATATACCAGTCACGCACGACCGTCTTCAGTTTAATGCGACATTTCCACATAAACATCGGTTGGTATGGAACACAAGTCTAATATCATTGATTTCAAGCTGAGTGTATGCCTTAGGCCATGTGTGTTTGGTTGTTCTATGCGTTTAATGCTGCAAGACAGACTGCTTGACGATTCTAGTGTCTAGGATTGGTGGTGTATTTGATTTCGTTTTCTACCATGCGGAGGTGTGTATATGCAATAAGTTTCTGTTTTAATGTAATTAATAAAAATGGAGAATATTGTTTTGGAGATAAACTTTTATAAGTGTCTTTCGGTTTCTTATTTTTCTTTCTTATTCTTCCCCTTCTTCTCTTCCTTCTACTTCCCTTACATCTTGGTGTTTGGGTTAGGCAGTGACATTTTTCCTTTCTATTAGAAAAACAGACGTAGGAAGTAACTATACTTCCATTCAGCAGGCAGGAAACATACATACGTCAGCCTGACAGTTTTCACGGAAATTCTGTGCTGCATTCAGTCTACACTGAAAGGCGTCTACACAACGACACAATGGCTACAGCTCCAATCCTCAGGAACTAAGCTACAATATCCCCAACGTTCAGTCGTTTCTCATTCTTGACACCCCAACAGTCCCACCCCCTTGCCATATTCTGCTTCCCGCTGCTTTATCTTCGAAATCAAAGCGAAGTTTATTCTCTTATTAGCAATCAGACTCACGGGAGCCAAAACGACACTCATCCAGCGCGTTCAGTACGTCGCATATCATCTTGTTAACACTTCGATGCAAAAACTTCAACCAAACAATGAATAAGAATGCGGCTCCTATGTTGCAGTAAACGCACACCTTCACAATTAAAAAAAAGAACATAAGAATAAAATCCAACTACATGCCACTTATTACTTTATTATGCTTGTGTTAGACTCAAAATGTTTCGGGCACCATTATGCCCATCATCAGGAGCTCACAACGATAGCGTTGGTTACCACATAGGCCGTCTGGTTCTCGAGTTGTTGCTGGATGGAAGTTAAGTGCAGGCAGGATGAATGAGTGTCCGGACCGAAGGCTGTGTTACAGCCTTCGGTCCGGACACTCATCCATCCTGCCTGCACTTAGCTAGTAATAAGTGGCATCTAGTTGGATTTTATTCTTCAGTTATCAAGATGATGCACGGTCCAATACACATCAAACAAAAAAGAAGAGTAGGTTAATGTTGCTAAAGGAAATGATAGCTCACCTTTCTCAGAAATATGTGATTGTGTAGAGAAATTGCAGAATTAACTTTTAAGATGAACAGGTGGCACATACAGTGAAAATTTGTTTTAAACTATTAATCATTCCCAACAGTTTTAATTTTTTATTACAGATTTTTTCACTGCTAAGTGAAGTCAACAGCTCCTCCAGTAGGACAAGGAACAACATTAAATGTACGTAAAACAATGGGATATTTTACACTTGATAATCCTGGAATCAAAAATGACAAACATTTCACTAAAGATATTAACTCCATGGAGCAGAGTCTTTATTCATAAGATTAAAATCTCGTAGGTGATGAAAAAACTTTACCGTATTTTTCGCAGTTCGAATTTGAATTAGGCCTACCTCCTTTATAATAATCAGCAAGTGACGCTGATCGTTACCCAGTCCACATTACATTTTCTAAAATTCTTTTGTACATTATACTTCCATCGATGTTAACTTAGCACACATTCTTAAAAAATTTCAGACTTTATTTCTTAAACGTAACGTTATTTCCACCCATACGACCACGGACATAAACATTCCCCAGTTTATAATAAAATGCCTACCGTCTTGACAGCCTACCTTCACTTATTCACATTTTAGTTAAAAAGGTAAAGTGATCCCATTACAGGCCCGGTGTGGCCCAGAGGTTGGGTAGAGATATAGCTATACTCTTATATCACCGCGGCACTAGAAGGGGGTGAGTGGTCAGCAGCACGCGCCAGCCGCACTTTACCCCCGGAAAAGACCTGTTACCCATTTTATAGGAGGCTGGGTGGGCCCCAGGGCCGGTCTGGACGGACGGAAAATCTCGTCCCAACCGGGATTCGGTCTCGGACTGCCCAGCCCGTAGCTCAGTCGCTGTACCGACTGAGCTATCCGGCCCATTCACATTTTAGTTACAGATCTGAATATAAAGGCTAACAAATTTCAGCGGGGGAAGGAAGCAGGTATGCAGAAGTGGGCGATCATCTACAGACATTATGTTATGTTAACGTCTGCTCTTAACATTACGGTATGTTCCCAGCTACAGAACGTGCGTAAAGCCAGCAAGACACAATTGTGTTTAAATCTACATACATAATTTTCTGTTTGTTGAGAGTGAACGCGCTAAATTAAAAAATTCATTCATGCTACAAGCAATAAAAGCATTTGAAGTTAAACAGTTTCGCCTCACTTCATATGCATACAAATAACACAATATTAGAAGATCTGAAACCTCTTACTTAAGCAGAGACTATCCACAGCTAAAATCAACACAACTAAATCTGTTATCAAACTCAAACAATTTACCCCCACACCTTAAATGCGAAATATCACGAATATTACTTACAAAACCTGTAACTTTACTTTGTGTATTAGTAACCGTCTTCATAGAAATCTTGAAAATAAGATACAAATAGGTAGAAAATTTTATCACATAATCTCCGAGCCCCGTCAATTTTCAGTACACGTACATTAAATTGCAGCTAAAATTCTCAGAACCTCTTGACACTCCACACCTAACGTATTTTGTGTCGTTATATTCTTGATTTGCAGCATAAAGTAAAATGTCACGCCTAGGCCTTACGGTTTTGCACCCATTAAAAGTTTTTACTTTTTACTTTATGGAATACAATCCTAAAGATGTCACACAAGTAGAATCCAGTATGTAGATTGAATGCACACGAAGAAACCTGTTACACGGTATAAATCGTAACTTGAAATGGGAACTTTATTAATGAACTAAACGTTATAATAAAATAACATACTCTAACTTCACAATCTTACCCACTTCATGTTTGTGCCTTACTTCTCTATCCTTAGATTCACATCTTCTGTCCCAACTCCCCCTAATTCTCCCATTTCAAACCCCTACGTTCGTTTTCAAATTCCAAATTTTTTCTTCGGAAAATCTTGGTACGTCAATAGAAAAATTTCTTAATTTTTTAAAAATGATATGAGCTACTTGTATTTACGTAATTTCCTTAAATTATACATAAGACTTGGGTAAACAGATTGGGCGTCAGGTCAACCGAGAGACAAAACTTTATGTGATGGTGCCTAACATTTTCATTATAATTATTGCAGTTTTTCTTTGCAATACAAAATATATGTCAGCATGCATCGAGCATAAATAAATGAGCTGGAGTGAAAAATCCCCGGTCACACCAGAATTTTGGGCCCTCGGTATTGAAATATTTTTATGTCGTTTTCCTGGCACTTTGAATTTGGAGGTGCCACTTAGTTTGATGGAAAATCTGTAGACCTCTGAATAAGACTGATGCAATTAGCTAGACACATTCAGCCTAATTACCGAGGTAAGAGACTGAAAAGTTTCATTGCAAATTCCACATCAGAATTTATAAATATTCGTTTATATTAATGTTCCGCCCTTTTTATTATTTCCGTTAAAGAAATAGGTGTTATGTGATTACACTCATGTGCACCAATGAAGCAATGACAGATGTAGGTGACAGTATAGGCTTTAGGGAAAATATAATAACAAAGTCCTTACAAAATACGAATTACTCAAAATAAAACTTAGGACACAACGATTTATACCACGCGGTCAAATTCCAGAAAAAAACTAAAGTTTGTTTTAGTAGGAAATCCTTCTTCTATTTTACTGAAGCTAAAATCCAGGTAAGTGTGCTTGACATGCATTTGATTCATCAACGTAATTGATGAATAAAACATTCATAAACAGGAAGTAAACAAGAGATTATTGAGGGGCAAAGAAGGGATGTGATTCGTCTCAGAATTAGAAGGGTTTTATAAGAATAACTAATTCGGCACTCCAGTATCTTAAAAATGTTCAAGAAATGTCAGTCACAAAAGATGAATAATGGAAATCAAAAACAAATTAATGTTTCAAGTAATAAAGAGATAAAATTAAGCGAGGAAGAAAGAAAAACGAAAAGGAAAATAAAGACAAGACGAATGGCAAAGTAAAACTAAACCCTGCTATTCAGTGAACCTGAAAATATTTTAATATGTCTCTTGCATTATTTCAGAAAGGGCCGAGACGTAGCCAGTCATAAAGAGACGCCTGTGTTTGTGCTGAAAAGTGCTTTACGCCCCAAATAATATTAGACAAAATGGGGAAGTTGGGAAAGCGCGACACAGGTAACCTCTTAGGAGAGACGCTTGAAGCATCAGAAGTAGTTCAGCAGGACACCAAAATGTGGCGAGAAAGAGGAAACAGGCCTACTGCAGAACCCACTGCACACTTTGCCAAGTCCCGTGTTTAAATGATGTAGACTAAACCCAAACTCATCAGAGTTATTTTGATTACCAACCACAAAATGTGTCCTTATCAAGTTTTGAACACAATTATGTGAACGTTCTTCGTACTTGCTCATATATTTTGCCTGTTTTTCAAAATACGATTTTAATCAGTTTAAAAATAATTTAAGATATGTTGAAAACAATAGCTGGAATTACAATAATATAAACAGTCAACTGGATGCAACAATAATAAATTTATTAATAACTTCAATTAGCTCAACATGTTTCGGGCGATAATTTCGCCCATCCTCAGGAACACTAGACTGTGTTTACAGCTTGTAGTATAATGCACCGACGATGCTGCAGTATCGTCGGTGCATTATACTACAAGCTGTAAACACAGTCTAGTGTTCCTGAGGATGGGCGAAATTATCGCCCGAAACATGTTGAGCTAATTGAAATTATTAATAAAATTATTATTGTTGTATCCAGTTGACTGTTTATATTATTGTATCAATGATGCACGGTCACACAAACATCAAACTGGAATTACAATTCAGTAACTACAGAGAAATATAAACGGCTTTCACGTGCTGCATTTTAAAAGTCTTTATTCGAATCGCGGCATATCTGCCGATAAAATCGAAATGATTTCATACCTTTCATTATCATTGCTGTCCATATTAAAGCTGCCGTAATATAAGCTTTTTTAGTCTCCCTTGTGAAACTAAAGCTGACCTAGTATAGTTAAATAAGTCATAAAAATTTAACTCTGCATAATTTTAAATTCGTAATTATCCCACAGCATTCAGATCAGCACCAAGTAAATACAGACAGAGCCTTAAAAAGAACAGAAAAGGCCAAGTGTAAGCTTCTAGTGCAAAACGTTTTGTGCTGTTAATTCTGACACGTTTGTGGGGGAAAAAATAAATTTGCAAATATATTTAAAACCTTTACTTTGTTCTTTAATTTTCACTTTGTGTCGAGCACGTATTTTATTCCAGTACAGTCAAAATTACACAGCAGCGCAGAACAATTTATCAGCAGACTGTATCGTATACTGTAAAGGTTTGGACGTCAAAACTCGCTCTTCTGATAAGCCTATGAAAACACACCCTAAGCCTGTTTTCTTTCCCACGGTACAAAGGGACTGAAAATGGACTGAAAACTGCTAATATGGCAGAAAACAACTTTGGTGAATACAGTATGTATATCGAGACCGAACCGACTGCCGCAAAACTTTATTTGTCTGTTAAAACACAGTCCAGATCCGTTAATTGGTGCCATGAATAAGTGCGTTACTTCCATGAAGTCCCCGTTATTTTGCATGAGGCCTTCCATGTTTCATTAGCTGTCAAAAACAGTGTACATTTCACGTCACAAAATGAGGAACAGTACACGTATATCGCACTACGGCGCCAATGCGAGCGACAATAGCTCTTCAGAATCATAGCAACCTAACCTGAATTTACGCTTCTGCTATGTCACGTGATTATACCTGCTACGCAAAAAAGTGACTTCCTATGCTAGTATCCCTTCAATTCTGACTGCAGAAGAATACTTACCTACCCGTACACAAAATCGCGACTGTTGTGACGTCAGCTCCGCCTCTCTAACCAGACGACAGAACGAAGAAAGAAAGAGCGAACAAACATAGAGCCATCCGGACATAAGTCGCATACGACACAAAAGGCCCTGATCTAGCTGTTGCATATATCCGTGCCCTCGTTTCCTTAGGAATGTTATTCGCCTGTAGATTCAGTAAGATATGTATTCGTATGTAATCGACAGTACGATTATGAATTAATTGGCAGGTGACCGTTACTTACGGATAATGTACTGAATACACAACAGACGTACAACTTTATAGCGTAGTTTGTAGGTAGAGTATTTAAATTTGAAATCAACAAAAAAACTAGTCATTATTAAGATGACACATACGTAGTGTGTTATGAATTATATATATATATATTTATTTATTTATTTATATTCAGTACGCTGCCATACACACCTTTAAAATACAAGTGCAATAAGCAACGTATTTCCGCTATTTTTATGCCATCATCAGACATTAATTTAAGAACTTAATGACTACTCACAACTGCAATTAGGAATAAGATCTAACCCTTTACAAAACAATGATACATAGTAAATTATTGACAGATAATACCAAAAGATTCGGACTGCAAAGTTTAAGAGTTTTTTATAATTATGTTCTCACAAGTCATTACAATATATACAGTCACAATGTAAAGATATTCCTAACACGACATATGATGCGGAATGTCAGACATTCCGAAGTCATGACATATGAAGCCATAAGTCACATATTGACAGGGGGACGCTAATTACGCAGGGGAATAAATTTAACTTTGAAAAAGAAAGCAAAGCAAAAATATTTGTGGATTATTAAAATGCAGCAATAAAACTATGAATTCCTTAACAGTAGGGAGAGACTATTACGGTCTCAAAAAGGGCTTTAGTCCATTTAACTAATTAAATAGTTTTGTATTTAGTATATTTAATAGCAAAAACTTTTCAGGGACAAATCCCAAATTTATGCCAATGAGGGGAAAGTTTTATTCAAGAAAGTGTTTAGGTGGAACAGAGTGTTCCGAAACTCTCACACATAAAATTCAGACACCAGGAAATCACCCAAAAGAAAGAACATAACATTCACAACAAGGCTAAAGTTTGAAATCAGAAGAAAGTATCAGTTTTCTGATTATTCATCTTCGCTAGACACGGAGCCTGAAGAAACCTTAAAATTGGTATATTATATTTCAGAGCCAGCAGTAGGCTACATTGGTAACTCAACGGAAAAGTTAAAAGAAGAAACAAAGAATGGCGGTTTTGGTGGACCGCTACATTATCCTCTGCTACACGACTTAGGCGCTTACTACACAGCGGCGTAAATTTGAACACAGATGTGCAGGCAACAAGTCTCATCATTTCTTCTTTGGAATTTGAAATATTTTAAACCCAGGCGCACTTCGCTTATAGGCCTATATCTCACACAATAAATTCCGTGTACTCACAAATATTGTGTCGTAGGAATAAAGACTTAGCCTATACACAAAAACCTTCTATGTACATATCAAACAAACTGCACCTTCAAAGAGAGGTCGCTCGCTTTTCAAATTTATTTCGCCTACGGATTGCACGGCCCGATGCTCAGCTGCTTATGATGTTTCTATAGTAACGCTGCAACAGGAAAGGGTTTGGTGAAGCATAGCCCCTACGTTCTCGATTGTGTTCTGCTATTCTATTGTGACACCACCATATTTCAAATTAAGGCAATGTGTCTGCCCTTCGCTTGTCCTCTGCAAACAGATGTTACAACACTCTTGCAGGTTGTTTCCCGACGTTTCGAGACGTATAGTGGTCTCGAAATTTCGGGAATCACTTACCCAATGACGCGGCATCATATCCCGGGAGAAGGAAAACCTAACTTACACCGCTGCGAAAACCTAAGATATAGAACAGAGATTTATCACCATAAAGTTATAAGTTTAATATTTTAATATATTGTCCGTCCTGATTTTCAAATTATGACATCTCAAAACATAAAAGTTTTTGAGTTCTAATGGCTGAATGAAGTGCTACTAAAATGAGTTCAGTGACGTGGTAACCACAGCAACAAACAGAATGCTGACCGTGGTCAAAATAGCAACCATATTAAGACACGAACAATCCATAAGGTAGTAACAAAGGTAATGTACAAATAGTAAGAAGAGTAAAGTTAGTATTAAGTTTTGACATCTGCTCAATGTTCAGTTATTCTAATGCAGGGGTATCCAGCATTTTGTAAAAAGACAGCTGTTTTTGTGGGCTTGTTTCCAGAATAATTGTGTGAAAATCGCAATACGTGTTAAACCTAACAGCTTAAATTATTGCTTACATTTTGCAATATAATATAATATAATATAATATAATATAATATAATATAATATAATATAATATAATATAATATAATATAATATAATATAATATAATATAATATAATATAATA
>Ga0123355_10021690_pt1 | contig 10284 bp, 11 predicted proteins | sample TergutEmb28metaG_3_FD_89872 | JGI IMG/M metagenome (GOLD analysis project Ga0123355, IMG submission 89872) | Embiratermes neotenicus P1 segment gut microbial communities from Petit-Saut dam, French Guiana - Emb289 P1 | ecosystem: Host-associated > Arthropoda: Insects > Digestive system > Gut ... | reverse complement strand
TATCGACGTCGCGGGCACCGCGATGGGTTCGCCGCCCTCCGACATCAATCAATCCTGGGGTTCGGGCTGGGGCGTGCGTCTTCTCAACCGTCTCATCGCCGACTCTTACGAAGATTAGCCTCTTCAAATGCCGATGGAGCCTCCATCAGAAACTCGGCGATTCCAATAGTTCGAAATTTGCTGCTCGGCATTATTGATCTGCTTGTCGACCGCCCGGCCTGTCCAAAATCCGGCGGCAAGCGAAGAGTCGCGATAGAGCACCGCCTTGTAGGCGTAGGCGCTCCGCATTAAAGACACGCTCAAGAAACGCAACATTAAGATTCTGCTGATCCTCCTCCGCCGAAATCGCGCCTTAGCGGAGCAGATTGTCCTGCGTTCTCTGCCAGTTATGGGACTTCCTCGCCGTCACTTTGCACCAAGAGTCAATCAGACCCCGATTAAACGGAGTCCGACACTCCGCGCCGCCAGGAGCGCTGCGGCGAGCACGAACGAGGAGGAGCGCATGGGACCTGCGACCGAAACCATAAGGAACCAGGATGCGCGAGCGGGAAGTCGTAGCGCCTTCATACTGGGCGCTGCCCAGCGCACACCAAGAGTCAATCAGACCCCGATTAACGACCGTCCGACAGTGCCGCTGGTCGGTGCGGAAGCCTGGGTGGAAGACGGACGGCGATCGTCGTCGTCCCACCCGCCGGGCGTCTCGCAGCGCAAAACGCCAGCCGACCTCATCGCGCAAGCCGCGCGGCCGACTGGGAAACTCCAATGGGTTGTCTCCAGGTCGGCTAACGCCTGGCTTTTCCGGTCGCAGCCCGGCTGCCGTCTGTTAAAAACCTGACCATTTAGGCGACGGAACGAAAACCATCACTTGCGCTGGAACACTACATGAACGAAATTAGGCAATTCGTCTAGGGCAACGTTCATGTTCGAGATCGATTTCCTGCCGGTCGGCAATAGCAACGGCGACGCCATTTGTATCCAGTATAGCGTGCCGGGTGGCGTACTCGTGCATGTAGTGGACGGCGCCTACAAGGACGTCGGCGACAAGATCGTCGCGCACATTCAGACGCATTACGGCAGCTCCTACTTCATCAACCACATGGTGCTTTCGCACGCCGACGATGATCACGCGACCGGTCTGGTCGAGGTGATGAAGAAGATGAAGGTTCAGAATCTCTGGATGAACCGGCCGTGGCTGTACGCCGCGGAGACGCTTCAGCACTTCCACGGGCGCTATACGCTTCAGGGTCTGATCAACAAGATGCGCGAGCTGCATCCTTATCTTGTGGAACTCGAAGACCTTGCGGCCAAGCAAGGCACCATCGTGCACGAGGTGTTCCAGGGCGCCACGATTGGCAACTTCACGGTGCTTGCGCCGTCGCGCGCCCGCTATGTGCGGTTGATCCCGGATCTTGAGAAGACGCCGCAGCGCATGACCACCGCGGATTCGGTCGGCAACTTCCTCCTCGAAGCGCTGCGCAAGGCACGGAACAAGTTGCTGGAGACATGGGACATCGAAACGCTTTCAAACTCACCCGACCCGACCTCGGCGTCGAACGAGACCAGCGTCGTGCAACTGGGCGAACTCGACGAGCAGCGCATCTTGCTGACAGCCGACGTCGGACCGGAAGGCCTCAACGAAGCCGCCGACTACGCGGCGCTGCTGGGCAAGCTGAAGATCCCCAACATGGTTCAGGTGCCTCATCATGGCAGCCGGCGAAACGTCACGCCGAATGTGCTCGACCGCTGGCTGGGAGGAAAGGTCGCCAGTGGCATCACCAGCGGAAGCGCGATCTGTTCGGTCGGCGATGGCAAGCCCGAATATCCGCGCGGCCAGATCAGCAACGCCTTCTTGCGCCGCGGATATCCGGTGTATGTGACGCGGGGCAGCCCGATCATGTACCATTCCGGCAGCAGCCGCGGTTGGCCATCGAGCACGCCCGTTCCGTTTCAGGCCGAGGTCGAAGACAAGGCGGCGCCTGGTGTTGCGGCATGATCGAGCAAATGGGGTCTTCGATGCTTCGTTTCTTCGATGCCTACAGCGTGAGGGCTCGGTTCATCCCAGCCATCCTCGCTGTCGCACCGGCTCTGGCCGCCCTGTTCTTGCTCGTGCCGTGGAAGGAGCTGGATCTCTACGTGGCGGTGACCACGGTGGCGATGCTGGCCCTGCTGTATGCGTTGTCTGACTGGGCACGGAAACAGGGACAGGCGCTCGAGCCCGGTCTGTACAGCGAGATTGGCGGCAAGCCGTCGGTCACGATGATGCATCGCTCCGACAACACGATCGATCAAGCCTCAAAGGATCGATACCGCGCCTTTCTTGCGGCCAAGATCGAGAAGCCGGAGCCGAGCGCGAACGACGAGCAACAGAATCCCACCGCAGCAAATGCATTTTATGAACTTGCCGGGACGTGGCTTCGTACGCACACCCGGGATGCCAAGAAATTCCCGATTCTGTTCAACGAGAACTGTGCGTATGGCTTCCGCCGGAATTTGCTGGGCGTGAAGTGGACGGCCCTGGCATTGAACGGGATCGTTGTTGCCATTTGCGTGGCGGTGCTCGTCTATCACGGGACCTTCGACATCGGGACCGCCACCGCAAAACGCGTTCTTGTCGTCCTGATCGTGGCTGCTGCGCACGCCATTTATTTTCTCCTGGCCGTCAATCGCAAGAGCGTGATCGCCGCAGCGCGGACTTATGCGCGAGAGCTGATCTTGTCTTGCGAAACGCTGATCACACCGCAAAAGGCCGCACAAAAACCAGCAAAGAAGACGACAGCATCTCGCTCGAAGGCACCGCAACAGCCGTCGCCCTGACCACATCAAAGGTCAGCGCGGTCATGTGCCTATCGCTGCCTTGCACTCTTTGCAGGCTGTATTCTCGCGCTCGGTCGCTGTATCGGGCACCTACTGCGCAAGCTCCTCGGCGCTCGGAATATCGATGATCTCGTGCCAGTGCTTGATCAGTTTCTGATAGACGTCGGCCACTTTCGCCTGCGCGGTCTCAAGCTCTGACTTGGTCAGCACTTCACTTTCCAACGTCAGTACCCCCTTCCCTTTGACGCTGATGTGCTTGAGGTAAACTTCGAACTCTCGCGTCTCCTTGTTCACATCCATGTCGAGGGGTCCGTGGGCGAACTTTTTTCGCGTCTTCACCACCTCGGCGGCCTCGCCGGCGATCCCGCGGATGATCTTGAGGATCGGCTCTGGCCGGCCAGCTTCGACCATCAGCGCTTCGAGCGCGCGGAATTTCGCATGAATCGATCCGAGCTGCGTCGTGATGCAGGCGCCGCGTCGGTCTTCGACGTCAGCCAAGTACCAGATAGCCACGTCGATCCAGTGCTCGAACTTCGCCCAGGTGGTGGTGATCCGGTCGATCTCGACGAGCGTCGATTCATAAAGATCGCGTTGCGGATGGCGCGCCATCTTGGTTCTCCGTCCAGGCAGTCGGAATTGATGGGTCAGGCCGGTGGTGCGGCTCGCGACATCGGGAGGCGAAAGCCAGGATAAACGAACGACCGACTGATTGTGTTGCAGTCCGCTTCCGAGAGTCCCTCTCGCCGCGCGACCTCGTACCACTTGTTTCGAACCTGCTCCTCCATGTCTGACACGATTTTTTCCGCTTGGTCTTTTTCAAGCAGGAATCGCATGCTTTGCGAGACAAGATTCTCGGCGTTGGCATAGCGGCCCGCATCGCCACAGATCATCGCGAGATCGCGTCGCTCCTCACTGATCAGCGGGGTGGGCGTGAGATCGTAAGCAGGCGAGAGCTTCCAATCCGGCGTCATTGCCACAGCCGCATGATTACGCGGATGATCATCGGTGTTGGAGATATTGCGGAATTCCGATGAGCTCCTATCTCAGGTTCCAAAGCGCCGGCGACCCATCATCCTAGAAAAAGCAGTTGCGGCCAACTGCTGTTTTTAGGATCATTTTTGGGACGCACCGCGTCTACCGAAGAAATCCAGTACGGGCACGACCATGACGGCCTCTCTCACCTTTTTTCCTGTCTCGAACGGAGACATGGTTCTGATGTGCCTCGACAATGGTCAGCGCATCCTCATCGACATCAATATCCGCGGCAAGGCGGACGACGACGATGACGACACGCCGGACGTCGCCGAAGATCTGCGAAGCAGGCTTGAGCGGGACGACCAGGGCCGCCTCTGCGTCGACGCCTTCCTGGTCAGCCATCCCCATAGCGACCACGTCGCGGGCCTGCGCAATCATTTTCATCTTGGGCCACCGGACTCCTGGGACGAAGACGACGACAAGATCCTGATCCGCGAGATGTGGTCGTAACCTGTCGTGTTCCGCCGCGCCGGCGCCAATGGCGAGTCGCTCTGCGAGGATGCCAAAGCCTGGCAAAAGGAAGCACGGCGACGCGTCGCGCTCTTCCGCGAGAACGGGTTTTCGACGGAGGAAGGCGACCGCATTCTGATCATGGGCGAGGACATCGACGGGAAGACCGACGATATTCTCGACATCGTCATCAAGCGCGATGAGACGATCGACGCCTGCAACCGGGTGGAGGATAGCTCGTTCCAGGGGCGGTTGCTGGCCCCCCTTACTCCCATTGACGATGACGACGAGGAGACGCTGCGGCACAATCAGTCGTCGGTCATCATCCGCTTCTCGCTGCGCGGTGGCGGCATCAGCGATCGTTGCCGCTTCCTGACCGGCGGCGACGCCGAAGTCGCGATCTGGAATCGGCTGTGGAATTTACACAAGGCAAGGCGCGCGGACTGGTTCACCTACGACTTCATGGAGACACCGCATCACTGTTCCTGGCGCAGTCTGAGCTTTGATCGCTGGAGCGAGATGGGCGAAGCGGTCAAGGTCGATTCTGACGCGCGAAGCGCGCTCTCGCAGACGCGCAAAGGCGCGATCATCGTGGCGAGCTGCAAGCCCATCAAGGCGGACGACGACAATCCGCCACACGAGCGGGCGAAGCGCGAGTACGTCGACATTCTTGATGATGATGCCGACCGGTTCTTCTGCACCGACGAATACTGGAACGACAAGAAGGTCGCCTTGGAGTTCGAGGTGAAGTCGAACGGCATCGTGCGGAAAATCGGCGAAGCATCGGCTCTCGCCGCCCCGGCTCTCGGCATCAGCGCGACCGCCTCGCAGGCCCGCCCGCACGGAACCGGGCATGGCGGGAAATGACCTTCGCGGCCACGCCGAACGTTTTGTTGCGGCGGCGCTTCGTCATCCGGAGTGCCGGGGCGGCCGCCTAGTATCTGTCGATGCTGGCGGCTCGCGTATCGAGCTCGATTTGAACGTCGAGATGCCGCTCCAGTTCAAGGTCGACGGCGCGAGCCCGAACGGCGTTCGCGTTGTCGAGACGGTCAACGTGAGGCTCTGGCCCAGCTACCCATGGTCATCGCCCTCGTTCTACTTGCGCATGGACTTCCCGGGGGATCTTCCCCACGTTCAGCCAGGTCCGGTGACCGAGCCGCCGCGCCCCTGCCTGATCGATGGCAACCAGCGAGAGTACTTCTTCCAGTTTGGCCTGGTTGAGCTCGGCATCTTCAACCTCGTGCATCAGCTTGTTCTCTGGCTCCAGCGCGCCGCCGAAGGCACGCTGATCCATCACGGACGAGGGTGGGAGCCGACGTTGCGTCGTGACCTGAACGACGTGATCGCGCTCAATGCCGAAGCTTGCCGCGCAGTCGTTGATCGCAACGGTGGATATCGGGTTTTCAAGTCCACCTTTTTCCGGAGTGGCGGTGACGGCTTGCTCATCGACAAGCAAGGTATGACTTGGCTCGATGTCAGCCAGACCCAGGTTCCGCTGAAGCGCGACGATAAGGATCTGTTTGGACGAAAGAAGCGAGAAGGATACTGGTTCGGCGAAACGGTGAGTTGCCTCGTCTGGCCCGACAAGGAGCCAAGCGGCGACGAATTCGTGGCTGCCGCTTACATGCCTGAGACCGTTGATACCCTGGTGCGCCTGAAAGACCGGGCTGCCGAACTTGGATGTGGTCGAGGGCTGGACGTCTTTCTCGGTAGCCTTGAACGCAGTTGGGAGGGCTGTGTCCTCGAAGCGCCCGTTCCAATCGGAATCATTCTGTGTGCGCGCAGACCCGAGCACTTGGTCGGATCGGTCTCCCAGATCGAGCTGCTACCTTATCTGGTGGACATCAAGGCCATCAAGGAACGCGGCGCAATCTTCGCTGCGGGCGATACCGAGCCGGTTGCGCCAGCCATGCAAATCGATGCGACGAATCCCGCGTTGTTGCGCGACGTGTCGGACGCCCCCCAAATTGACCCCGTCTCGATGCTCGGATGCGGCAGCGTTGGTTCAAAGATGGTAATGCATCTCGCGCGGTCGGGCGTCACGATTTGCGCAGTCAGCGACAACGGAATGCTTCGACCCCACAACATGGCGCGGCATGCGCTGGCCCGCGCGTCCTTCGCCGGTTCCAAGGCAAAGGAGCTCGCCACTGAACTTGCGCTCCTCGGCCAAGCTCCCGCAGTCCATGACTCTGATCTCGTCGTCGATCTTCCCGACAAAGAAAAGCGCAAAACGTTCCTTCCGAAGGACACGCGCTATGCCGTCAATACAACGGCCTCGCTCGCCGTCCGCGAAGCTCTCTCGGCGATTGGTCCAAAGCAGGCCAAGGCCCGGTTCGCTGAAGCGGCACTCTTCGGACGCGGCGATGGCGGCTTCCTGCTTCTGGAGGGCGCCGCTCGCAACCCGACACTTTGCGACCTGACCGACGAGCTCAACGCCACGGTGACGGACGATCGGGTCCGCAAGTTGTTGTTTGATACTGAATTCGGCCTGACGGAAGTTCAAATCGGTCAAGGATGCGGATCGCTCACGATGCCGATGACCGACATGCGTCTGTCGGCGATGACGGCGGCACTCACCGAAGAACTTGTCGGCTTGATGCAGGCCGATGAGGATCCGGGGTGCATCGTGGTCGGGACAAGAGCTGAAGGGTCATCCAACACGACCTGGACGCGCGAACATGTCGCTCCCTTCGAGGTCGTGAGCATCGAGGGTCCGCAAGGCTGGACCGTCCGGACGTCCTCGCGTGTCATGACAAAGATCGCAGAAGACGTGGCGCGCCATCCTGCCGTCGAGACCGGGGGAGTCCTGATCGGCACGTGCAGCGCGCGACTGAGGACAATTATCGTGGTCGACTTGATCGAGGCCCCGCCGGACAGCGAGCGCTCGGCGGCCCGCTTCGTGCTGGGGACCGCCGGCTTGAAAGCCGCAATCAGAGCGCGGCACCGGGCGAGCGGCGGCCCGCTTTTCGACGTCGGTACGTGGCACTCGCATCTGGCGGATCAAGGTCCGTCCGCGCTCGACCGAGCCACGGCGCGGCAGCTCGCGGCGGAACGACCGCCTCCCTCCGTCTTGCTGATCCAAGCTCCCACACGCCTCTATGCTCTCATGCATGATGGAGCGGCCACATGAGCAGATTGGAGCGCTCTCGTTCACGTTAGCGTCTCGAAACACCGGCGCTGGTCCATATGACTGTGCTTGCGTTCAAAGAATCTCCCAAGCCCGATACCGACCCCGCCCCGTCGCCTCTCGCAGCCCGAGCGCGGCGACGAGGTCCTGCGCGGCGCGCTGCGTGATTCTCAGTTCCTCCGCGATCATGCCGGCTGAGACGATCGGGCGGGTGCGTACCGACCGGACGGACCGCGCGTTGTCTGCGACAGCAAAACGCTCAACGACACCAAGAGCATCGGGAAGAACTGGCAGAACATGGTCAATGACTTGGCGACGGAAGCCAGCACCGTCCACACTAGGTTTCCGTACTGTATCGTTGCCTTCGTCGTTATCCTGCCCAGGCCAGCTCTTCAGGCCGCCCAGGAGCGGGCACTTATACGCACCCTCGAACGACTCGGATCGCGCGGCGACGAATTGGACCAGAACCACCTAGCTGAGGCGATTTCACTCTGCGTCTGGGACCCGGATTCCGGGACGATTGACCCGAATTCCCCGCCCAAGGACAGCATCCTGCGGATCGAAACCATGCCGGACCGGATCTATCCAGCCTATCTCGACCGCTACAAGAACCTCCCACCACACGAGGCGGAAGAGATGCGCGAAGCAGGCCAAGACAACGAGAGTTAGTTTCCAGAAGACGAATTCACTCTGGCGCGCGTCGCCAGGCGACTGTGGGAATACCGCGAGAGCATTCCGTCATACCAAACAACCGAGAATAGCGAGACGGTGAAGAAGCGCTTCTTCGATCTTCGAGGATCCAGTGCGATTCTTGAGTTTTAGGGTTCCTCCCGTGGAACGATCGCTCTAACCACATCGAAGCCGAGGTCAAGAACAACGGGCTGCCGCAGAATTTGAGAGTTACGCCCGACGAAATTTTTATAGCTCGTCGACGGCCAACGGCGACGTACACCCGGAAAGAACCATGGACGGTAGAGTCATTCCTGAGATCGCTGAACTTCGTTTACGTTTGCATAAAGGCCTCCACCACGAGTTGGAGGCGGTCCCGATTCGTTGCATACTATTCTATTATGATATGAAGACAGCGTTAAGAGATTGCCAAATCAGAGAGATTAGTGAACTCAACCAGTTGCTTGAGGCCTTTCCAGTGGCCGCACAAGTTCTTCTCGAGTATCGTGAGCTTTGTGAGGACAAGGTGAACGGTGACCGCTTCGCGCGTTTGGGCGTTTTCGGGGCTATCCATTGCGTAACACAAATCGTCGAAACGGTAGCGGCCACTTGTGATATTTTACGTCGGATAGAACGTACGACGAAAGATACTGAACGTTCGATGAAGCGGACCGTGTGCCGCATGAAACGCAAAGAATACTGGAAATTCCGGAATCGACATTCGCATCTAAAGACAAATAGCGAAGCCCGCTCTACCAACGATCCCGAAGGATTCGACTTACATGTCTTTACATTGCCAATGACGAGTCTGAAAACTATCCACTATAAGACCAAAGGACCGAGCGGCTTCATGGTAAGACCAGCCAACATTCCCCGGCTGCTGATGGAGCTGCAATTCGATCTTGAAAAAGCGTTTGTAGAGATCCTTGAGGCGGTAGATTTACTTTGCCGAAGTCTCGGAGACGATGCCGCGGCTACGCATCCGGGTGCGACCGCGTAGTGGTATTTTGCGCGCGGGGGGTCACGGAGCAAACGTTACGGGCGCAGCCGGCGCTTCGCCTGGGCCGTCGCGTGCTGCCAGGCCTGCAACGAACCACCGCAGTTTGTGGCAGTTCTACCGGGGCATCCGGCGGGCCTGGAAGAAGTGGCTCGAACGGAGGTCGCGGGGACAGCCCCTCGATTGGGAAAAGTACGCGCAGATCCTGCGCCGCCACCCGCTGCTACGTCCGCGGATCACACGCCCTTGGGCCAGTGCGGGGAGTCGTACCTGAGGAACCCGCTGCGGTAGTCCCGCACGGTGGGGTCTGTGAGGGGGGAAGATAGGCCAGCGCTATGGAGAACCTAAACGGGCACAAAGCCGGAAACGGCGGATACAGCCAAGGGGACCCTAACGTGCTGCTCGACTCTTCCCCTACTCGGCGTCGGCCTCGCTCGGAGGGATACAATGTCTCGCGCAATCGAATTCATATCTGCGCTGCGCTGCGGCGGCCGTGCGCCGCCGGCAACCCTCTCGATTGATGCTCGGCAACGCGACTCGTCTCAAAATTAACGGCATTGTCTCAAATTAACGCGGCGGATAAGGACCTGAGAAGTAACGACTGCCCGACACAGCAGGAAATCTATGAGCTTGTCGCAGAGCAGGACGGTCAATAGCTCGCGAAACAAGTCGCCGAGGCAAAGCGGAAATCGCTGCTCACGGATTGCGCTCTCGACCCAGACGACTTGGCCTGGAGCTACGTCTTTGCACACGATTCCACCTACCGCTGCTACGGATCAACACCCATCACCTGCTCAAGAAATACAATACGGCGAGCCTGCTCCGATGGATCATTTCGGCCTGGGAGTTGCAGAAGGCGTTCGACATCGCTCAGACGCACGTCCTTTCTTAGCATCTCGCGACTGCTGGAGAGGCGGAGAGGCTCGCGGTGCGACGGAATCCATCCCCATCGGATCGCACTGCGGTCGCGTCTGCATATCCAGAACTTGCACAAGCCCACCGGTGCCAATTGGCGCTCGATAGGCTTGGCCGGCTGCCCGTAGGGCGCGCCTGTTTGGCGACGTTCGCTGACGAAAGCGAGAATCATTTCAGGCGCTCGCTCGTTACTGGGCGAGCGAATATGACTGGCGCACGATCGAAGCGAAGCTCAACGCGCTGCCGAATTTCATCACCGAGATCGAGGGCTCGACAT
>Ga0123355_10021689_pt1 | contig 10285 bp, 6 predicted proteins | sample TergutEmb28metaG_3_FD_89872 | JGI IMG/M metagenome (GOLD analysis project Ga0123355, IMG submission 89872) | Embiratermes neotenicus P1 segment gut microbial communities from Petit-Saut dam, French Guiana - Emb289 P1 | ecosystem: Host-associated > Arthropoda: Insects > Digestive system > Gut ... | reverse complement strand
TTGGGCTGGCCCAGGATAGAGACAGTTGGCGGACGCTTGTGAGTGCGGTAATGAACCTTCGGGTTCCGTGAAATGCGGGGAATTTCTTGACTAGCTGCAAACCAGTTAGCTTCTCAAGTAGGACTCTGCACCAGGGAGTGAGTAAGTAAGTAAATAAGTAAGTAAGTAAGTAAGTGTCAACTATTTTCAATTAACTTCATAAGTAGGACAAACCTCACTTCTGTACAAAACTTGAACACTAATTCATAACATTTTGCTGTATTCAGTGCGGTGCCTCACCTCGTGTTTCCTCTGAATACTGTGTTAGAAGTACAGCACCATGCACAGGAAGCTCTTTATACCATGCTGATTCACGTTAGGAATGCGGTGAGACTTCTTCGATTTGGGGCAGTAGAGTAAATCAAGAGATAAAAATCTTTTGTTATTAAAAAAGGAATTATTGTTGGATCCACTTATAATCTGACAAGAAAAATATTTAAAACGTTAGGTTAATCGAATTTGACAAGAATAATATGTATAATGTTTGGTTAAAGTACAGATTTTTGTTATGCAGTTCTTTAGATAATCTGCATATTATGGGTATATTTTCGCACAAAGGATGTACGCAAGCAATCAGACCTAACAGAATTAATACTGATAGGTACATGATATCACACAAAATAATGGTAATAATAATAATAATAATAATGTTACGTGTGTAAATACATCGCATATCAAATGTCAAATATGTCAAAATTTTGCCAGAATTTTATCAAAGTTTAAATCTTGAATATATCGGCAGCGTAATGTATTTATTTATCCAATAAGGAAATATTGCGCCTAGACGGCATTTACTTCTGGAAAATAATATTATTTCCTGATCTCAGTTTGACCCCAACCCTCTGAAACCCAATATAAGATTGAAATCCTTATTTGATTTTAACAAAAGGAATAACAAAATTTGGAAACGTGCCCTCCTAATGTGTTCCGCTTTGCAACAGATGAACCTTCTGTTCAGTTTCTCTATTACCGTTAGCTCAAATTCACAAGTTATAGCAAATACTAAAACGTAAATTTTACCATAGAACAGGCTATGAAGACTTAGAAGCATGGTAGGGTGTAGCTACACTCTTTCTTTAATCATGTCGCTAGATGACGGTAGGTGGTTAAAGCCAAGCCCTGGTCACTTTACCCCCGGCGGTGAGAAAATGTATGCGTTGTACAGGAGGGCGGGCGGGAAGCAGGGCCTGTGTGGGCTCGTGCGGCAAGTCTAGACAATAACGTTGAATCATCACAGGATTATTGTGCCCTATGGGACTGATCACCAGTGTTGCTATCTGGTACAGCCTTCGTCGTATCCACAAATAAATCTATCCTCTGAAACACTTTTCCTACACCATGTAAATGTGGTCCATCAGAGCAACTTTATAATTCATGACGATTTGCCGTGAAGCTTTTTTTCCGTTAAATGAGCTTCAAAATGGTTGAAACTAAGAACAGGAAATTGAGGCGAATTTCACAATGATTTTCGCACTCATGCACAACATATTAAAACTGTCGTTAGGTCTTCGTCCTTGGTGCATGAGATGACAATTATGTTTGGATGTACCGAGGCGCTGACAAGTCCTTAACCCGACCAGGAAGGAAACAAGCTCGGAAGCATGTCAGGGACGCTCGCAATTTCAACAACATCGAGACGCGAGCTGTCATCAAGATTTTATCCCTGCAAAGCAAGGTACCGAAGGAAATTCACGCCATTCTGACAGAAACATTAGCTTGTTTCCTTCCTGTTCGGGCTTGGGACTTATCAGCACCCCTGTAATATTTGTATCTATATACAACCTGAAATGATCCTGAAGCTCGAATTATCTCTATATATTTTACATTTAGAAGTGGTGGGTGTTTGGGTGAAATAGGAACATGTTATGGAAATGATCTACATTTCATTAAATGATTGCATTTTTCGGGACTGTCCTCCCTCTATTTATCCCCGATTTATTGTTCGAAATTGAGTTTGGACGCATTTTCATAGAAGAGCGTTGACTCACTGAAAGAAGAAAACAATTGAAACAATAGTGTATTTAAATGTACATTGTTTTAATGTGATTTTAATTTAGTGTTCTTTGTAATGGGACCAATCGAAATAATGGGTTATTTAATTTGGTGCGGACTGGAAGTGTTTTAGTTTATAGAATTGACATGTGAAGTACGTAATAGTACAAAGCTAATAATAAAGTGTTTAAAAGAGCATTTGACAATATGAATCTAATTCAGAAAATCACAAAAAAAATAATTTTTACTCGTTAATCTCACCGAAGTTGTATTCGTACCTCCGGGTGTAATGCTTTAAATAAGCTACGTTAGCCTATTTTTAACATCACATAATGCAATAAAATGAGCTTTAAATACGCTGATTCAAATCGTCTAGTCGTTTATAGTACAACATTTGCCTGTCTTCTAAATTTTACTCATAAAGGCATCGGAGATAAGTGAGACTGTTATTATTCTCTCTGAAGCCGTCAAGGTAATTACCTGTCGTTTGGTCATTTTTTTATCTGACCAATAACATCTTTCCCCTCCCACTTCCATTCCAGCGCATGTGTGGAAAACCCGCTGCCTTAGATATGTTATATACGATTAGAAAACTGACATGATCTGACAGATGATGCTGGTCAGTTAAATCATTGTTCCTTCCAGAGAGAAGTATAGCTTTATAAGATTATAATGAGAAGCCTATAAGTCAGTCCAAAGTTTGAGTATTGAAAGAAAGATTTAAACATTCTAGATTTCAAATACATAACATACAATGTATATGGAGTTCAGTTTTTTGTCACAGTAAAAACATATATGTAATTTACAAGAGAGAGTTGGTTAATAAGGTAAATCAATCCCATCACAGGCCTGGACAGGCCCTGAAGGTTCCAGGAGGTTGAGGCTCCCAGATTTCAAGACAATCGGCACGTGAAGGTGGTAAGGTTGTCAGCCGTATGCACCGACCGCCTTTACCACCAGGAAATATTCCTGGTCCTCATTTCTGTTAGGGGCTGAGTCAAACCCAAAGCCATAGTGCGGCCGGAAGGATTATGTCAATGAAAAATTCCAATGACACCATCGGGAATAGAACCCGCAACCTGCCGGCTTGTAGCACAGTGCCTCAACCAGCTGCGCCACCACGTGGCCCCCAAGAATTGGTTAATACTGTTTCGAAATGCTATAATATATGTACGTAGTTCTTACTCTTTGATTCACACAAAAACTTATACAGGCACTTTTCCTGGAAAATGGCCAGATTCGATCTACTGAAGAGTTCTTCGAAACTCCGGAAAAAATTTTACCAATCTACACGACTTCATCTACCAGAAGGTTTTGCTCTTCAACACTATTCATGTTAGAACCTTAGAGTCTCAAGGAAATGTTAATTTCCGTTTGTAGTTTGAAGCGTTAACTTGTACACCCCTGATTATAATGTATTATTTTTGTTTTGTCGTAGACTGTGGCCAACTTATGCGAGTGCCCATAACAACCTGGGGACACTCATGAGTGGCACTGAGGAGGCGGAGAGCCATTTCCTGGCCGCCATCCGGTACTCTCCAAACCACGTAAATGCGCATTACAACTTGGGGCAAGTTTATCGGTGAGTACCAGTTATACTTATTATTGTGTGACATTTCACCCTTCATTATTTGCATAAAATCAGCCGAGTTAATTTCCTCATGTCTTGCCCCTCGTTCTCAGCGCTGGATTCTGGTTCAATTTCGATACGGATTGTTTGAGGTTGATGGTGGGCAATAGGATACCAGAACAGGCTTATTTTATCTCACCACTTCGGCAATTCCTTTTTAGTTATTTTTTAATTTTCTACCATCCGGAGCTGGTACGTGAGGTTCATTAACGGAGACAGTATCCAGAAAAGTCTCAAACCACTCCAATAATAATAATAATAATAATAATACATAAAAATACATGATAGAATGTGTGCACAACTACACCTCAACATATGCAAGGAACCAGAGGTAGGGTTCGACAAAATACACTGGTATGAACATGTGCCAAAATCAGTAGAAACAAGTCAAGTAGGCAAGGTAACAATATTGTGGAATCAACAAATACAAATTGACAGAACTATCCCCAACAACAAACCAGACATAATTCGTGATAATTAAAAGGGAACATGTATGTTAATAGACGTTGCAATCTCAGGAGACAGAAATGTGATTAAAAAAGAAGCCGACAAGATTCTAAAATATACGTAAAGACCTTACAATAGAAACACAACGCATGTGGAATGTAAAAACAAAGGTGATACCAGTAATAATAGGGGCGACTGGGACTATTTCAAAGTCATTTAGAAAATACGCGAGTAACATACCAGGAAGCCATGAAGTCAAGGAATTACAGAAAACAGCCATATTGAGCACTGGACACATACTTCGGAATGTACTAATGTAAAAGTACAATAGATTCAACACTGGAACTAGCGATATAAGCACCATGAATAGTAACAACAGAATAGCTGCAACACTGTGTTCCCTAGGGACATAGTTTGTCTCAGAAATATAAGTATAAATACCCTGCATAAAGGAAATGATGATGATGATGATAATAATAATAATAATCCAATTGAATTCTTTATTACCAATGCGTTGGGACAAGAGCCAAAAGGCCAATTACAGACAGCACAATTTCTTTTCAAAGGAAAAGCAGAAGAAATGTCCAAATTTAAGCAAATTAATTACAAATGCTATACGTAAATTCGAAAAAATCCTCAGCACGCCTTCCTTCGGAGAGAAAGTAAAGCCGTCGGTCCCATGTTGTAGATTTGCGGCATGTAAAAGGTCCCTAAATTTACGTGGAAGTCAGAATTCAGGCAAAATTACTACCGGACATCTTTCTCGCCCACAGTTACACCTTTCGTTGTTAGGATCTCTCGCGTCGTTGCGGACGGAGGCACCTGGCGGCTAAAGTGGGAACGTCTCAAGGCGGGGAAAGCAATAGCAAACTACCCCCAAGAACTTACCCAAGATGCAGTGTGCCAGAGCCATACGGGTTACATGACTGGGCTCTGGTTCCTGCCAAGCCCGGCCTTCAAGGCTGAATACTAATGAATGAATGAATGAATACGTAAATTGGAATGAACTGATCCGGTGACCTTATCAGAAAACTGAAAATCGTTAATCGAGATAGAATTTCTATTAAATATATCAAAACCACTGCCCAGGGCGTTTGCCACAACTGCGCATCTACGTGTAAGGTCAAAGTTCAGTCATCTAATGTCTCTAAAACTTCGATTCCACACACACACACACACACACACACACATACTGCGGGAAGTACTAATGTGAAGTACAGAACATATTATGCATGTGACATAATGTTACATGTAGTGTAAATTGTAAATAAAGTACAGCTGCCACACTATATATCCTAGAAACATGGTTTGTTTTTCAAGTATATAATTTTAAATACCCTGCACAAAGACAAAGCTGATGATAATAATAATGGTATAAAAATATTTACATACGTAATGTTAATTTTATAAAACTGGAGACTTTTTATTTTAATTATCACACCAACTAATGCACTTACATAAAATTTCACATTAAAACATTTAAAATCGCTCCAAAATGTTTCGATTCTAAGATCATCCTCAAGGAGCTAAGTTGTTCCTTGCTAAACTCATTTTAAAAACACTCATTAATTAATTCCTTGTATTAATAAGGTGCTGTGGCAGCATGTCGTGTTGTGTAAGGGTACGTCGACAAGAATGCGCCTGATTATTGGTGCGCGTAGTGTGTTACGTTGCCAGTCTCTCGCTACGTAACACACTACACAAACCTACAGTCAGGCGCATTCTCGTCGACGTACCCTTACACAACACGACATGCTGCCACAGCACCCTATTAATATAAGAGAATTAATTAATGAGTGTTTTTAAAAATGTGACTTTAGCAAGGAACAGTGTAGCTCCCTGAAGGTGATCTTAGGATCGAAATATGTTGGCGCGATTTTAAATGTTTTAATGTGAAATTTTATATAAGTTCATCAGTTGGTGTGATAATTAAAGTGATCTTATTTAATGTTGCTATATGTTTCCATCTGCAAGAATTAATCATCATGGAAATAATTATTTTATTACCAAATCTTTTATTCTGAAGCACGTTAAGTACATAGGGGCTACAATAATTACTGGTGAACGCAAAGAGTCTACTTCCGTCTTTATCTTCAGCGGAGAACTTTCATGAGCTGCTATAAATATGTAAATGGAATTTTTAAATTTATCTCCGCAAACAACTTTGATTTTTATACATTCTGTTACAAAGCTACGTTAATTACCAAGGAAACTTGCCGCATGATCTGTTGCTGAAATGACAAGCACTATATTTCAGAATACTATTATGGAGTTTCTTTTGTGTGTCTACAGGTCCAATGATTAAATTGTTGACATTGGCATTACTGTGTGCACGGGAATATCCATATTTTGTAGAATTTTGTTTTAACATTTTGCCCTAGTAAGTTGTTAATATTTATTGCTATTTTTAAATTGTAATTCAATCTAAAAGCAACAATCCCTTCATTATTGCCCTATTGAAGTTTTGATACTAATAGTGATTTACTTGTTAACTGCAATTGTGTTGACACCCGGTGGCTGTATTACAGTACACATTTACACACAAACAATACATAGAGCAACACAATTAGCAACTTTGGTTTGAAGGCTTTCTGGGATTCGAACCCAGAGTGGTCAAATTAAAATTAACGGTGAACAAACCGCGTAAAAAAATAACGCCTAATTGAGAAGAGTGCGGGCCGTGCCCCGTCTTTGCGAGTTAGACCCTGGTATTTGCCTTACAGCCGAGGAAAAACCACGGAAAAACTGATCGTTAAAAATATATACTACTTTTTTGAAAACAGTAATAAACCAAGTGCACTAATATGTCTCGCGTTAACGAAAGTAACTAATGAAGTAATCTAACATGGCGTGTGAGCTTCAAGGAGCGTCATCCCCATTGTGTTTGTTAGAACCCTTGTCACGTGTTCCACATACCTTGACACCAATTTTCCATTTAGAACAGTCCATACAATTTCATACCTCTGCTAATTTTATGGATGTTGGTAATTCCATTACAGTATAAGTTTCACATGCCATAAGGTAATAATTCTATAAGGATATAGCAGTCATAACACAACTATGTTATCAGGTGTATATAATTTATCAACAACTACATGTTTCGGCCATTGCTGCTGTGGCCATCATCAGGTTGGATACAATTTTTTATCGGAAAAACTATATAGATATTATATAATATAGAACAAATTATTAGCGTATGTAAGGGGGAAAGAGATCTCGTTTTACACAAAATCGGTGGGCGTGTGTGCAGATGGTAAAGAACTGAGCATATAACATGTGTTATAGACAAACAGGATAACACATGTTATATGTTCAGTTCTTTACCATCTGCACAAACACCCACCGATTTTGTGTAAAACGAGAACTCGTTCCCCCTTACATACGCTAATAATTTATTTTATAAAATATGTATATAGCTTCTCAGATAAAAAAAATTGTTCCAACCTGATGATGGCCACAGCAGCAATGGCCGAAACATGTAGCTGTTGATAAATTATATACACCTGATAATATAGTTGTGTTACGATTGTTATGCGCTTATAGAATTATTACCTTATGGCATGTGAAACTTAAACTGTAATGGAATTACGAAATCCATAAAATTAGCAGAGGCATGAAATTGTATGGACTGTTCTAAATGGAAAATTGGTGTCAAAGTATGTGGAACACGTGACAAGGTTTTGATAGTAATACGAAAAAATGGATACACTTACATGTTTAGAGTCAATGATAAGTTTATCATTTCCAAGGAGAAGGTTCGTTGTTCGGAAACTAGGAATCTTTCAGCTAATAAGAATTTCTTAGCATTTATACGAAGCAGCAATTCATCAACATCCTGGGTAATGTTCTCTAGCGGATCTTATCCCGAACGACGGAAATACAATATACATCTAAACATCACATTCGCTTATAATTATTTTTAATATTATCCTCCATTCCACGCCTATATATTTAAACCCATCTCTTTCCTTCATTTTCTGCAACTAACGTTCTTTAATTTACCTGTTACGAAATTTGAATCTGTCCTCAATAAAAGTAGTGCACATTTAAAAGTCATAAACAATCCTTTACAAAATGTTACACGTGTATAATTTTCCTGTCTTGTTAATATCCGTCCGAACAAAAGCCTATATCTCCTATCTCAAAGGCTGTGGGCAAAAAATAAAATTGTGTACAAAACACTGCGCTATACACGTGATATTTACTTCTTGATGGTGCGCCTGACTGCTGACCTATTACCACCACATCAAAGTGAGGTCTATAGCAGCCTGGAATGAAAAGTTTGATTACATGTAGGCTACTTCATTACTGTGAAGTGGAAGGCGACTACAAAGCACTGCTCTCGGCCATCAACATTACCAGCTACAAGCATCAGCAGCCGCCTGGCAAAAGCCATAGTCACGGAGTAATCGCAGGAGAAGCGGAAATGGTGGCAGTAGTGCAGAATCCTATACTAGCTGGTTGATTTAATTGCTAGTTGTTACACTGGTTAGTTCATTAGGCTGACGCATCGCTTGGAGTGACTAATATAGTGTTACAGAGTCTAACCGAATCGGATTCTTAATTAGATGTCTAAATGGCATTAAACACGACGTGGTCTCTAGTCGGAAAATGATATTGCATTGATGTATCACCGCTGGCGTCCAAGTCTGAGGGCTTGTGAAATGTTTCATCATATCGTAAGTTTTTAGCGTAAGAGTTTGTTAACGCGTCGCCCAGCCCCCAAGGTGAAAGATTATTCCTTGTGGACTGTCCTCGACTGCTTAAATTCATATATATACAGTTACCCTCCATACCTTCCACCCACAACTTGAAGAAGCACCATGCTCTTGTTAGTTAGGGAATTCGTATAATAAAACAAATTAGATGCACTAAGTTCTCAAATTTATTTTTGGAATAAAAATCTACATGTTTCGGACATTTCCTCGGTTCATCATAAGGAGTTTTTTATTGTACACACAGCAATGGTGTATTTCATACAGCTTGCGAGCAAGATCAGAACGGAACTGCAGTTCCGTCCTGTTCGTGCTCGCAAGCTGTCCCTCAAACCTGTAAGAAAAACTCCTGATGATGGACTAAGGAACTGTCCGAAACATGTACAGTTTTATTCAAAAAATAAATTAGAGAAATTAGTGCATCTATTTGGTTTCATTATAAGAAATTATCACGAGGCACGGTCACCTAAAAGTCGAAAGTTAGTTAGTGAGTGAGTGAGATAGTTGCCGTAAATTGCGCTGCACCTGGCACTTTCGATGCATGATAACCATGTCTGTCACATGTTCTCGCTAAATTAGCCAGCGTCGGTCAGCCTCTGTGTTATGTATTTTTGTATATGACGCTAAAGTGAAAGTTAAATTTAACTCCAGACCAAGCCATGAAGACACAGAGGGAGGGTTGAGATGCAGGTCTACCTTTCTGTAAACTAGGCCCTAGGTTTGGGTGGGTGGTACTGGTACCCGTTTTACAGAAAGCAGTGTGGGCACCCAGGATCGGTCTGGAAGGATGCGGAAAATTTCGCCCCCACCCCCCGGCATTCGAAATCCAGACCGTCCGGCCCGTAGGAAGTCGCTATACCGACTATGCTATCCAGGCCCACGCGTATAAATACACACCCACACACATACAGCACCCACACACACATACACACACCCACACACACACAACCACACACACCCACACACACCCACACCTACACACACCCACACGCATACACACCCACACACAAAAACACACACCCACACACACACACCCACACCCATATACACAAACCCAAACACCCACACACACGCACACAAACACACATACACACACCTACACACACCCACACACATACACACACCCACACCCACACATACACACACCCACACACACCCACACACACGCACACAAACACACACATAAACACACCTACACACACCCACACACAAACACGCGCACACAAATATAAACCTACACCCACATACACAAACCCACACACACACCCACACACCCACATCTACACACACCCACACACACATACACACACACACACCCACACACCCACACCTACACACACCCACACAAACCCACACAAACACACATAAACACCCACACACACCCACACACACCCACACACACACACACACCCACACACACACACACACACACACACACACACACACACACACACACACACCC
>Ga0123355_10021688_pt1 | contig 10285 bp, 6 predicted proteins | sample TergutEmb28metaG_3_FD_89872 | JGI IMG/M metagenome (GOLD analysis project Ga0123355, IMG submission 89872) | Embiratermes neotenicus P1 segment gut microbial communities from Petit-Saut dam, French Guiana - Emb289 P1 | ecosystem: Host-associated > Arthropoda: Insects > Digestive system > Gut ... | reverse complement strand
TATAAACTTAAATTTTTGTAAGAAATTTAGAACTTTTTTTCATTTGTAAATCTACTTTGAACGTTTTTTTTTCGAAAACACCGTTTTTTTTAGCATAAAGGGGTTCTTTTTGGCTTTCTCCCCCCCCCCCCCTTCCTGTCAGTCATACAGAAAATAACTGAATGCGTATCTTATGATGGACAGGATCAGGAGACCGAGGTGAGTCCGACCCAGACAGTGAGGGTGCAGCTCCCGCTCCAGCGAGTGAAGATGAGTTCGCGGAAGACGAACTGAGCCTCGGCGGGGAGTGCGAAGGAGGCTGTGAACCCGGTCACCCGCCACACCACCCCGAAGACATGGACAGGGGCGGTCCCCTCAACTCCGGTACCAGTTCCCTCCAAGGCTCTACCGGCAACGACCTGTGCCGTGACCTTGATTCCTCTGACGCTGACGACCGCAGCAGGTTCCTCATGAGCACTCCTCTTCCTGGACTTGGGCTCGGTCCGGGAGGCAGGAACTTCAGCCTTCCTCCGGCTTACCGTAACCGAACAACTCGCGCGCCCCAGTCTCATCAGCACCGTACCCAGCACGCACCCCCCGAACAGCGGCGCCCCAGGAGTCTTGACCGGCGTCGGGGGTGGCGCGGCAAGGGCCAGCCGCAGCAGATATCGCCTCAATCGCCGGCTCGGCATCAGGACTGCGGTGAGTTCCACGAGGGTCTGCTACTAGACGCCTTGCTGCAGCTTTACCCCAATGCAGTGACGAGTGGTGGCGGTGGCACACCCAGGTCGGGCCGCAGTGTCAGCAACACCGCCCCACACCACCACCCCCCAGCCGTCCCCAGTGTGACGCACAGACTACCTTACATCCTGCAACCTCCCGTCCCACCCCCGCCAAATCGCAATCACACGGTAAACCCGTATGAGTCTGTGCCAGTGTTGAATCACCTGCACCAACATCACCACGGCTCGGGGTACAGCCCCCGGCAGCAACAAGAGCTCTTCTCCACCTTTCGGCGTAGCAAGACTCAAAGCCAGGACTCGTCGTTTGGCTCAGATTCGGGTTATAGCAATAATACATCCTCCAGAGGGCGAAGCTCGAAGGATGCACACAGACTTTCTGCGCATAGTGGCGATCTTGTGTTGTCGTAGTAGTGCGCATATATAGCGCTATGGTTTGGTTGAAACATTGCGTCTGTCCGAGGGCCACTTCTGTAGAATACGCTTGTGTCAGCATCGCATTTTAAAGAAGATTGTTCCATGCATTATGTCTAGAAAAAGCAGCAGTATCACACCACTGAGACACCCGCTAGTTTGACGTGTGATCTCGTGTGCGTTCAGTTGTGGGATGTTGGTTTTACAGGAACACACCACCAATCCCTGATGCAATCAAAATATGCGCTGTGACGTCACACACCGTATCTGTTCACACGTAAAAAGAAATATTGCCTTTCGTCTTTTATATGGTCAGTCTCTTGACAGATGATGTACTCACACCGTTCTGAATGACATAGCTGTGAATCACCATGAAGCAAATGACAGTTGCCTGTTCATCTTAAGACACTTCTCTTTTTCATATAGAATCAATATCTGCATGACACTTCCACAGCTGTAAGAAAGAAGATGCATTAAGAAAGAGGCTGGTAATACTCATTTGTCAAACTGTTTATAGTGAGAATGAAAGACAATGATTAAAAAGTTTATCCATTTGTTCTGGCCATGTGTCCCGCAGCTAATTATATCAGTGACATCATTTATTACTGAGAATGAATTTTGGAGGTATGCATGTCTGTTAGGCGAGAGATTAGAAAAGTGAGGAAAATATGTGCGTACATTATCAAAGTTTTATTTATTCACCAACTGATGCACTAATGAGTTGTCTTAAAAAACAATATTAAAATGTACATTAAAACCGCTCCAAAACATGTCAGAGTTGTTTTAATGTAAATTTTAATATTGTTTTTTAAGACAACTCACTAGTGCAGCAGTTAGTAAATAAATAAAACTTTGATAATATCAAGATGCATGGTACGAATGTGAAAATTATGTGCGTACATATTATTCTCATATGCTGTTATACATATGTTAGCATAAATCAAACAATTGTGATCTCTCATTCTAATACCTTCTGCACATCAGAATGGCTCCCATTCGCAAAGTAGGAAACATAACTGGAAGAAAGTTTTGCAGAAATATAACAAAGAAGATTGAAAACATATTAAAAGTGTACTTTAACTTTCAAACATGTCAAATATTTAAAACCAAATACAAGCAGGGTTTCTTCTCAATAGTGATTTTTCTATAGAATGGGTTTTAAGAAAGACTCTGTTTTGCAATCCTGTGATCTATGACTTGTTTGCTGTGCATTTATAGGACTTAAAATAGAGACAAGAATAATAGTAAAATGAAACAATTATGTACTTCTCTCAGAACTTAATCAGCAATAGAGCACTCACCTTCTCATCAGGCAGTTTTGTTGTAGGCATTGTAGGTCAACAAGATTATATAATAATATTGATTGATTTTGTGCGTTCATGTTGATGAGATTTGTTAATATTAGTTTACTGTGGGTGAAACTATAGAAAAATATGTTATAATTCACATAATAAATAGTCTGGAACATTGAACCACACTTATAATTGTGTTCGTGGGGTACCTAAATTGCAGTCGAGATGGATAGTTTCTGTGAAATTTCAAAGGAAAGATTGGAAGCTAGTCCTTACTTATTAATGACCATAATTTAAAGCAACAAAGCCCAAAATTGTATCAGATTAACAATAGTGTTACAAAAACTACTAATTCCTACATGTTTCGGCCCTTATCGGCCCATCATCAGGCAGTACAATAATTGTATAAATGATTGCTTAATATATTGGTCTCTTGCATGTGGAAGAACTGTTGAAACTTCTTTGGTGTAAAATAAATATAGTGGACAGAACTGTGCACAGTAATTTGGGGCAACTTTCTGGTACTTAGATGTTCACGGTACTATTAATATATCAAGCAGTCATATTATACAATTATTATACTCTCTGATAATGGGCTAGTAAGACCCAAACCATGTAGGAATTAGTGGCACTTATAATATTGTTGTAAATCTAAAATTATTTTACATTTGTTGGTTGAAATTAGAGTAATTGAACTGTAATGAGCGGAATTGAATGTGTGAAATTCCGTGTATATTACTTAAGCTAACTTGAAATTCACATTCAGAATTGTACTTTGTTATGGAATCTTTATTTATTTTGACATAAAGAGTTAGGTGTTTGTACTAAATTGCCATGTTTGCTGCACAAACTTTGTCCAATGTTGTATAGAAATTCACTGCCTATCTTCTCTCTTTAGACAGACCATTATTAATTCATTGATGATTTGTGGTATACAATGTGGATAACAAAGTACAGGGTCATTAAAGGATACTGCCCACCATTTCAGTGCTTTGATAAAACTAAAATTTATGTAGGCACATTCATGCGTAGGCATGCAGATTAATTTGTTACACACAGAATGCTGTGGAAGAGAACCCCTTCATCTGTTGTATGTGCCCTTTACCAGTCAGTTTGTTGCAACCTACATCAAACAATAATTGAATTAATTAAGGTATATATCATCTAATTTCATTATTTGTAAATCAAATCCACTTTATTGTTAGACATATTTTACAAATAATGGGGTATGAAGCTCTAAGTCCTTTTTATGTGTGTAAATGATATTGCAGTGACTCCTAGAAAAGTGTGATCATTAACAGCAGTGGTTTCAAACTGGCTTATTCAGAGGCTTTTTGGATAAGAGTAGAAATTTTTTAGACCACTCAGTGTACGAAAATGATTTAGAATGTGATTTAGTCATTTAATACAATAATTACTAATGTTCCTTAACATTATCTATGAAGTACTTTTCTATTATAGTTCAATTTTTATGAGCTTATTTTTAATTAATTAATTCAACATGTTGGTACATGGCCCACTGTTCGGTGGTCACAGAAGTCGTCCAAATTTTGCTCTGCTGATTTTCACAACCATCAGCTGTGAATATAGTCTAACTTTTCTAGTTGAGAACATCCCATAAAATTACAGAATACCCTGAAACCTGCAGTACAAGGAATAAAGACATTCAAAACACACAGTTTTTATGATGTAGTTTTTGTTTCTTCTGTGTAAAACACGTTAGAACACTGCACTGAAATGGTGAACACTCGTACATATAATCATCCAAAATTATCATTCAGAAACAAACTTTTTTGTGTGAAATGTGCAGTGCAACAAGCTACATCATACACAGTAAGTTGAAAATCAGACAAATTTGTGATTCTCTTCACATGCCTGATTGTATTTATCTTGAAGTGTTGCATATTCACCCTTTATGGCAGCATTTTCATATCCTGAAATTTTCTTACTTATATTATATTCCAAAGTGAAAGGACACAAGATACGTTTTGTAAAATAGTGATGGTGTTTATCTGTACCAGTCATAAGCTCTAAATTCTTAGTTAGCAATTCAGAATGAGGGAGGTATCTCGCTCTGAATTACTGTTTCAGAAGTAAATAATTTGAATACTTTTATATTTAGTGTTCAGTTATCTACAGGAACAAAGATAATTTTTCAGTACTACTGATTCAATTCATAATTACAATTATAAAAGTCATATAATTACACTTTTATTGAATCCCTTACCTTTACTGCACTGTATTAAACCACATACAGATATGAGCCCATGTTCTGTATTAAGTACTACAATATAAAATATTAGCTGAAGTGAAATGAAACAAACAGAACTTGGGAATTTGTTCAAAACATCTCTGAGGTCCATTGCTGTGTTTAGATTGGGTTGGAAAACTAATTGCTGCAAATTTCCTGTCTCTCATTTTTGTGGGTTTGACAGTATGACATTTATGAGTGTACTTGCCAAGCTGCTTGGAAGACAGTCAGAAAATATGGCTCAAGTTATGTTACTATTTGTATACAAGACACAACAGCACAAAATTTCTGGGTATAACCTCTGAAACTTTGCAGTTTTACAAATTCAAAATTTCTAGTGGATATAAATCTTTACGTGTGCTTTACATTAATTTGTTTAAAAGTACTATGCAATCCAAAGAAAGCAAACATAATATACTTTTGCCTAAAGGAAAGATTTGTTTCATGGAATATTTAGTTATAAAACTGAGCTGTGAAAGAGTCAGTGTCAGAGTCAGAGTTATGTTATGAATGACAGTCCATTTTGATGTCCAGACCCTCCTGGGGTTCATGACCAGATTTTAGCCTTTATATTTTACATTGACTACCGTTCAGTCACAGAGCACCCTCACAGATGAGAGTGCAGATCTGATTGTTGCCAAAATATGTGTCAGCTGTTCCTATTTACCTACAAACTTTCCCCCCCCCCCCCCCTATCTCTTTTTTTTTTTTTTTATACTTTGTTTTTTTCCAAAAAATTTTTTACCTTTTTCTTTTTTCCCTAAAAATTTCCCCCCCCCCCCCCTTTATTCATTTTTTCATTTTCTGAAACTATGTTTTCATGGAGTATTTCAGCCATACATTATTAAAAACCCATCATATTTTTTTAATATAAGATCAGTTTTCATATTGTTCATTCCTATCTGTTGTAGAGTACTTAATGTATGACTGACATACATATGTGTCACAAAGTAATCCATTCAAGTGTCAGTTTATGTTAAACATTGTCTCTTAATATGATGTACACACATATCATTTAACTTTAAATGATTCTGGAAGTGGTACATGGTTTTAGTCATGACTGAAAATTTGGACATTATCCATTTCAGGCTAAATACCCAGGGTTTTAAGCCAGATCTTTCAAATGGGCCCACCTGAGTAGCTTCTTCCCTTTCTCTGGTCCATTTGAGGATGGAGAGGGATTGAACCTCCAGAATAATGTGGGTATGTTTAGTCTGAGATGTTGGAAAATATCCTAAATTTCAGTTCCAAAATGACAATATATCATGTTAAAATAGTAGGATTTTCTGAAGCTTCAGGTTGTTAGTCATAATGGCACATGTTATTTATTTAATTTGTCTGGAGAATAGAAATATTAACTTACTCCAGACTACAGTATCTTGAAACCTGACAAGGCTAATAATAACTAATAGTTTCTGTTTTTAATCCCACCTGTTTCAATAGAAATAACAATGCACTTTTTCATAAACGTGATAACAAAGGACATTGTTCAAAACAGAATTACATATTCTTTTTACTGAAGTGAAAATATTTAAGTAAATTTCGAGCAAAGCTGGTTACTGAGTTGAATAATAAAAACACCCAGTTCTGAAGAAAATTATTGTGCACCTTAATTATTTGCAATTTAAGAACTGCTTGAACTACATAAATGTAACTTTTTATTTTGACAGGCACAATATGTGGTTTCATTCCTTTTTGTTTTGAGTCTCTTCAGGTATGAAATTACTGCTGTCCTGAGTTTGTATACACTTATATATATTTTGATAGGTAAACTGATAGTAAACATAACATCAGAATTCAAGAAAATTTTAAATCCATCATTGATCCTCTAGAGGAAATTAGCAGCAATAGTTCATCCAAGACATTAAAGCTGCAGACAGAAAAGTACTTCTTAGAAGTCACCATTCAGAAACGTTCTGCTTTAGAAGTGGAAGCTCGTGCTGCTTAGGAGTAATTGTTAAAATAAATTTTATATATATAATTTGTATATATTAAGGTCGCTGATGATTTTACTAGTCCTTGTGTTGTGAATGAGTGTATATACATATATCTAGGCACTTTCTATACTAAGATGCATACTGGAATTAGTGAACTGCAGTTGTGGTGACGTTACAGAACTGCTGGGGTGTTGGTGGTCACAATACTGCATATAATTATATATTGTGTAAATGAGGGTTTGCTGTTATGTATACATGTGTACTGGTAATTACTTTTATTACTTACTGTTTTTAATGAAGATGGTGAATTTTCCTTCAGAATCATCCAGGTACTCTGAAGCATGGCTGTGCGTGCATTATCTATAAATAATAGAGCTAACCTTGTTGTCAAATAAAGATGTCCTATTCCCAGTATAACAGTTTCATTTCAAGGTTAAGCATTTGATTAAAGATTATTCAGGTAAAGTTCAGATTCAGTGACAACTGCTGATAAGAATGAAGTTTAAAAATCATGTGTCCAATATCAACATTGGTTGTTTTTCTGAATTATTACAGACTAAATGAAAGGGATGCTGTAAAATTGCAGACCATTAAAACTACCCGTCACATATCATGCATGGTCCTGTGTCATTATATTTCATAATTTAGAACAGAGCTTCCTTTAACATTGTGGTATTGTCTAAATTTGTGAGATTTCAGGTTCTCACAGAAGTGTTGAAGAAGATCCATATTTTCCGGGATGCTATGCCCTGTCGACTGATGGATAGTTACCATAGTGACTTTGTACAGTCTTGTCCAAATAATTTTGTAGATTGATCCTGATATGTGTACTCTGGACAAAGTTCATTACAGTGTACCTCTTGCTCTATTAACATGCTTACTTTTCCCAGAAAGTGTTGGAAGTAAACTATGTATGTTTTCACACTGAATTCAAGCATCTATTTTTAATATAAACACAATGTACATACTTACTGGTCACAGAAACAAAAGGTCTGTGAGAACAGTAACAACATTCCTTACAGTGTATGAAGATTTGTGAATAATTGCTGATATTTCAGATAAGCTTCCTGTTTTCATCTTCAGCATAGCCCAAAAACAGTCAAACCTCAGAGAGCTTGAATATTCAAGTTTCATTAAGTAAGAGTTTGCATTTGTTAATACTGGTTTATGTGCAATTATTTTGTCAGGATACGTGTAAAAGAAGAGCAGTATATTTTGTGATTTGTAACATTAGTGGAACAAGATTAACTCTTTTAAGTCTAGATATTTTTTATTGGGGGGTGGTGAAGTCAATTTTTGTGTCATGCCCCTGCAGGTATGTGATGACATCTGTACTGCAGTTGCTGCAAGTGGAAATGATTATATTTAGATAAATTATTCCAACACACACCAATCATTAAAAATATTTCTTACCAGAAATCTTTGGTTACTGATTTTAATATGCATGTTTTTCACTCAACCATACACATTTCCATGTTCCTTTCCAATGAGATGAAGTCATATGTTACGAAGCAATTATTTTTTGATATTAAGGTACTTGTACTTGGCTTGAATCCTGAAGATTACAATTTTTACATTTTTAGTGGTCTTTTTGATGCATCTAATCAGGTGAATATTGGAATTGAATTAGCCCATTTACTTTGTAATCACTTGAGTGGCTTTGCCTGTAATGTCTTCACTAGGAACATACTGGAAGTATTCATCTTCAAAAGGTACAGAAACGAACAGAACATTTAAGTACAAGCGGAAGATGGTACGTGCATTGGAAAAAATTAACACTTTCCTAAAACTCAGATTCGAATTCCTAACAACAGCATCACGCCATTACATTTCTCACTCGAGGGCTCTAAATTCAGAAATATTGGATTTGTTGTAGGCTACGCAGTAATTGTTCCATTACGTGATATGATTAGAGGCCTTTTGAGATTATCATAGATGGTGTAAATGAAGACTGATGACATGGGACATGACCTCTTGTAATCTGGTGGAGAGTCACAAACGTTTCAGAGAAAGCTGCCTCCATCTTCAGTGTATAAGGATGAAAAACCAAATGCAGACCAGCTGTGAGGCATACCAAGCCTCCTATTTAATGAGTACCAGATACTTCAGCCAGGGGCATAAAGTTGACTACTCACTTCTGCTTAGTGCTGAGGTTATGAGTGAGAGCTCCCTCTGTATGCCTCCATGATGTGGGAATTGACAATGTGACTTTTTATGTGACTCAGCCGTATAGGTCGTACTTTGAAAATACTTTACTCTGTCCATATACACTTAGAAATGTTGTATAAGGGAGGATGCTATGTGGTTCATATAAGGAGATAAATTGTAGTGTATGGTCTTTTCTTACTGCTTAGTCCCTCTCCTGATAGCTAGCAACTAATATGTGTTCAAAATAACTGAACAGTATTGTGCATTATGGCGATAATATGTGTTACTTCCAGCAAAATTATTTGATGAGGACTTGTAGTCTGATTAGCTTTTGTATTGAGTGTGCAGAGAACAGTAATGCAAGTAAATCAGTGACAGGGTTAAGATGAATTGAATTTCTAAAGAAATAGCATGTGGCCAAAGTTTTAAATTCCTGTAGGGTAAGTATTCAAATGTGTATTCAATTTGCAGTTCTGTAAAGTAAGCTCTGCTCATTATTTCACCTTACATTTGGGTTAATACATTCTTAATTGAACATTTCATTTACTCTGATGTCAACATAACAATATATTCTTATAATGAAACCAACTAGATGCACAAATTTCTCAAATTTATTTTTGGAATAAAACTCTACATGTTTCGGACAGTTTCTCCACCCATCATCAGGATTTTTTCACTGTACACACTGTACACACAGCAAAACCTGTATGACATATACCATTGCTGTGTGTACAGTGAAAAACTCCTGATGATGGACAGAGGAACTGTCCAAAACATGCAGAGTTTTATTCCAAAAATAAAGTTGAGAAATTAGTGCGTCTAGTTGGTTTTATTATAAGAATATATCACGATGCATGGTCATCTGAATGTCAAATAACAATATATCTATATAAAGAAACCTGTAACCTCAAAACCTAGCCTTGTAGCTGAACCTGGAACCTGAAAGGCTAACGTCTCTTTATAAAATGAAACCTCTGTTCCTGTGAATTAACTTCCAGTGAGTGTGACTGTAAAATGTAACCTCAGAGACTAACTGTAGTGCTGTAAATTACAGTGATACCTCGGCTAACGAGTGACCCTGCTAATGAATTTTTCGCCTAAAGAAGATTTTTTTCGCTGTTTTTCGGACTCCGCTAACGAATATGGATTCGGCTAACGAATGTTTTAGTGGATGTGCGCGCTAACATAAAACAGCAAACATGAACGGTCAGGCCATTCCAGGAGCTTATCTTGGACTTACCTTGAATAAACTTTGAAAATTTGGAAGAAGAATAGTAAAAACGTTGCGTACATATTTTCAGTTTAATAGTATAAAGTGTTCTGTATAATATATTTTCAGTATAATAGTGTAAAGATCGTCAGTTTTTCATTCTATTTTCCATTGTCCTTCATCGAATTGGGTGGGTAGCTGTTCATCTCAGCCTTTGGTGAGTTTTTGCCCTTTTATAGTGTGCTTTTTACTATTTTATAAAACTTATCTTTAAATAGTGGGCAGCATCCAGAACGAATTAAACGATTTTCTAT
>Ga0123355_10021687_pt1 | contig 10285 bp, 10 predicted proteins | sample TergutEmb28metaG_3_FD_89872 | JGI IMG/M metagenome (GOLD analysis project Ga0123355, IMG submission 89872) | Embiratermes neotenicus P1 segment gut microbial communities from Petit-Saut dam, French Guiana - Emb289 P1 | ecosystem: Host-associated > Arthropoda: Insects > Digestive system > Gut ... | reverse complement strand
ATCCAACATATAAAGGTGGAAAAGTTACAGAGGTGGTCGTATATGCAAACTACATAGGACTTTGCCGGTTCTACCGATATGTGGTCAACATCAGCAGGTGGTCACCTTATGAAGGTGGTCAACCTGACAGGTTTTACTGTATTAATAATTTATGTAACTTAGCGAAGTACGGGTTTTGGAACTCCCTGAGGATGATACAGAGGTGTCGATACATGTAGGAGTGAGCATCATATAAAGAGAAAATACTGATGTACATATTTTTTTATTTTAACTTTTTGTACAATGACCAACCATTGCACAATTAACTGACAAATTGTTATACTGCTCCTACATTTCTTGACACTGTTATGTCATCCTCAAGGAGCTCGAAGTTATTACCTTGCAATGTTACATAAATATGTCAATGCAGTTGTTGGTATTACAATTTAAAATTTCATGTATGTTTTCTGCTGTTGAAATCTCAATGTTTGAAATCTTTAAAACATTAAAATTGTCTTGTTACAATAAAATGACTAAAATCATCTTGTTGTTATAATTCTCATGAATTCCTGTGTGGTGGCTGTATATACAGTCTGTATGTTGATGCTGTTGTCTTGCTGGCCCCGTATGTACATACCCGCCACCACCCAGCTTGTGGCGCAGTGCCTCCACCAGTTGTGCATCTGTGTGTGTGTGTGTGTGTGTGTGTGTGTGTGTGTGCTTTTACCTTCATTTTAAGTTTTTATGTACAGAGGGCCTGATGGTCCAAGAGGACTGAACCGTGAAGTGTACCTGACAATGTGCAGTTGTGTTGGATGGCATCTGACTGTGTGTTGTTTGAATGTTAGTAGCACAACAGGATGACCTCCGTCAAGTTGTTTCCATTTCTTCAGATGGGACGTGTAAATGTTATTTAGTTCAAGTATGCTTTGTGAAGTATATTCTGTAATGGTTAAAATGTGTTTATTCTGTATTTTGTCATCTAACTTTGAAGTCTTAACATAGGCAAAGAAACTAGATACATATCCTATGTGATAATTTTATTACATGATTATCAATTTATTGCAGAATGTTGCTGGAGTTTGTATCCCATAATGATGATAAAGCACAAGAAATTGCTCAAAGAGGTTATGACCTGATACTAAATCACCTGAAAATGAAAGATGTTTTATGTCATTGGAAGAAACTGTTGACAAGATATGCAAAACTACTACAGTTTAAACCAGAAAAAGACAAGAGTTTGATTGAGAGAACGTTGTGAATATTTTGTGAAGAGAGTTTTGTGTTTGTCAGAGCAACATGAAACAGATCATAACACATTCACTGCCAGACTTTTAAACCCAGGCTCTACTTTAAGTGCCACACTTTTAATTGCAGACATTAGGGTTTGCATTTTCTGAATGAAAGAAGTTATACTAAAAAATTTATGACAGGAATATGAAGATATTTGTGAGATTTGAGGCTCTGAGAACTATGGTTGAGATGATTCTTCTCTGCTGTGTCATCGTGCCATGGCAGCTGGTAAGTAGTTACTGACATTCTGAAGGAACATACAGCCTACCCCTAAAGAAACTCTTTGATTATCAATGGTATAATTTGAGGCTGTAATATTATGTATGGCAGCCTTCAGATTGCAGAGAACCATAACCATACTAATTTTGTTTCTCTCTTGATCTTTCTGGGACAGTGTGATATCTTTTTGGGTTATTTATCACCTTTTTTTGTCAGATGTATGCAACATGTGGCTTTTAATTATCCTAGCCTGTCAAACTTCTACTCATCTGTGGGAGCCCATTTTAGTGATGAGAGAGTTGTTTCATATAGGATGGGAAATATCTTGTTCAGAATTTGCTAGTGTTCAACAAACATTTCCTGTGACCTGTTGGAGAAGGTGGAAACAATTGCAGAACTCACACTGCAGGAGATAAAAAGCATTTTCTTTGGCTCTGGTCACAGTTTTTATTTGGCATATTTGCACACTTGTGAAAAGTGCCTATTAGCATTTTCATGTCTGTCTGGCCATCCTTCCACCAGCATGTATCAGCTGCATTTCCATTGGAGGGATTTTTGTGAAATTTGATTTTGGGAACCTTTTTGAAAAATCTGTTGAGAAAATCAAAATTTGATTAGAACTGGACAAAAATATTAGGCACTTTAGATGAAGAACTCAGTATGCATTATTGTTGCCAGTGACATAAAATTACCGCTTAAGCTTGTTCAGTGACACGTAGCACAGCTATGCAAAAAGAACACATTATTATGTTCGCACAGCAGTGTTTCAAATTTTGGTTACAATGTGGATGTGGCATATATTGTGTATAAATATTCATTTTGTACCTCACAGAGAACACCATGTACTTACATTAGAAAGAACGACCATTGAATATTTTTTCTGATAGAAACACACATTGCTGTCTCTGAGGTTAGTACTGATTCTTTATAGACGTTGACATTCTAAGAACTAGTATGTTTATATAGTTGACACTAACATACAATTTCCACATTATGAATCTCATCAAGCGAAAAGGTGTTATGCTGTTATGACAGCTGAGGAAGTGTAAGCAGTATACCATATTCTGTACCTGAACAGTAATACTAATGGGAGTGCATTGTTACATTTTCTTGGCAATAATGAATGTACCACATTGTTTAGATATACACTGCCTATCTTGTTGATACTTACTGTTGGTTTTGCTGATAAACAAGAGGGCAAGTACATTTTATGAAATTTGAGGTTCTCACAGCATTGTGCTGAGGATCTGTGATGTTCTGGAGACTGGTAAAGGTATTCTGGTATTATCATAAACAGTTTATTATTCTGCTTTTATTGCATTCATTTCTCACATAATGAAGGACACCCTTTTGTGCCTATAGACTACAAAAAACAAAAAAGTCTTTTATCCATCAAACACAGTACAAATAAGTGGGTGTGTTGGATGGAAAAAAGAAGTTTTGTATTTACATAGAAGCGTGTAACTCATGTGTAGTGTACTAAGTTTATACAAGGGGCATGCCATGGGCTTGCACTTACTGTTGCCCTTAGGCTGTGCTGCTAATGTCTTGGACCAAGTTCTGAAGACCCTGACTTGCACAAGTACTTCCACTTTCCCTGATGTTTTGTTCTAAGAGTGCTTTTGAATGTTGGACGCTGTTGTATTCTCCTGACATGTGATTGCATAAATGTTACAGAATTTCACATTGTGCCTGGTTTTCACCAATCGGCTGCAGTCTGTTGTACGTAAAAACTAGTTTTATGGAAGATCACTTATACTGTATAAGTTAAAGTGAAGCAGTCCCAATGCATACCATGAAGGCATGTTGGGATATGTTGTTTTAAGGATACTGAGGTCTTTGTGTAAAGTGCCAGATATTTTTGTCCAATTATAATAAAACATGAATTGTCTTGAAAGATTTAAATGAAAGCCCTCAGCATAAAGTTTTATGAGAATCTGTTCAGTAGGACCTGAGTTGTTGTGGATGGCAGACAGAAAGACATGGCAAAACTAACAGTTGTTTTTTTGCAACTTCACAAACACGAGTAACAGGGATAGGGATTGGAAAACTACAAAGGGAAGAATACAAGGTATACCAGACATTTGAGCTGGGAAATCTGTGTTTCAAATCCTGACATCCAGATCAGCTGTGGGTCCCACCCAGCCTCCTGTTCAATGGGTAATGGGGTTCTTTCCTGGGGATAATGGGTTGGAGCATGAAGTCAACCACTCACCCTCATCTAGTGCCAAGGTTAAGAGTGAGTGATGCTATACCTCTGCTCCCCCTACATGATTTCATGCTGTGGACACAGAAAAATTTATATTTACCTGCACTGAAGTAATCCTTCAAGCAACTTGAATTTATTAGTGGTGCAGTAATTCACAGTTACATTCATATTATAAGGAGGCTAGTGATAAGACTGTGTTTGTAGTGTTGTAGATTCTTCCATAAATCAACTTGAGTTAATTTTGAGAATGAATGTGTTGAGAAGGAAGTGTGCTATATGTTCTGTCCTGTTATTTTAAAATTGTGAAGCATATTTCATTGTGTAGCATAATGTTATGTTACCTAAAATATATTTACTGTAGCCACAGAAGTCCATCACACTTAGTTTCATTTAGTGCATTTTCTGAAAATGGTTTATGCTACAAAATCCTTATGTAACCCATATATATGTCTTATTATGATATATTTTATTTCAAATATTATATAATGTGGGTGTTTGTATGATATATCTTTAAGTTAATTGTCAGAAATAAATGGCCGATATTTCCCAGAATGAAGTTTTTGTTTGGAATCTCAAGGCTTGAAAGATGCTCTTTGTGCCACATGCAAATCTAGAAAACATAAAAATGAAGGGAATTGCATTAAACATAAATAAGAGGAGCAATTTTGACAATTTTGAGACATTATTCATTCATGTGTTCTGATGGAAGTATTAGAAATTTATGTAAGTAGGAAAGGCATGAGCTAAGTCTACAGAACAGAGTCATATGTGAAGCTAATAGTGAGATTGTCAAGTGACTCCCTGTCTTGTACCATTTGCACAACACTCTACTAACCCCTATCCTGAACCAGTTGAATCTAGAACTTCAAGCCCATGAAACTGCACAAGTCCAGTTATAGTGAAGCCATTAAAAGTTAAATTAATCAGACCCTTTTTGTAAGTTACTTGAGGTTTTAGGGTGGAATAATAATATTTTGTCTAGATTACAAGCTGGTAAATATGAAATATACAGGTGTTATCAATTCATTCACACAGAACAGGAGCACAATCTCAGTTCAAGTTTATTTTGAAAGTAAACCTGCTCCAGAAGCCTCTCGGTTGATTAATGACATAAGAAATGAGTTAAAAACAAACCTTTTAGAGACTGATTTGTCTACATTATTGGGGTAATTGTGGGTGATGACCCTATATTGCTGATGTGTGTGTATGTGTGCACATACCTATGTAATTGATATGTGGGTCATGAATATCCTCTGCAGGCTGCTGAGCCTGTAGATCTGCTGCTGCTTCTGCTATTAGTATTTTAGTACTACTCCTCCTCTTCCCCCTCCTCCACCTATTGCTACTACTACTACTACTACAACTCCTACTAGTAATAATACTAGTAATACTAATACTATAATCCTGGTAGATGGGTGTGTTCATTTTAGTTATTCTCTGAAGTTTGTGAAAGCTGCACTACCTGATATATAATATACACTGTACACTGCACACTGTATAGGCTAACATGAGAGACATCTTTCGCTGCAGCCAGACGAGATGCCTTTGGATCATATACTGTCACAGATGTTTGTATTCACAACTCAGAAGATATAAACATCTGCAAACTTGTACCCGAAGAGGCTCATACTGTATGGTGTTGTTATTACAAAAATATGGACTTGTGGTTGTTAACTTGTGTAGTCTAGAATTAAATCATTTTAAGACTTTTATTTTCAATGATGGAAGTGAGGGTGACTGGCACCCAAAGTACCAGTTTGACTTGCAATCCTTTGTTGTTATTCAGTTCACTTAGGATGGCACCTTGGTACCAAAACATGTAGGATTTGCTACCTAATATGAAGCGTGTTGTATGATATATTTTATTGTAATTTAATTAGTGCATTTTGTTGGTTAAAATATAGAATGTAATATATTCCTTAACATTTTGCAGGTCCTGATGGAATGGCCTGAGTTTTGACTAGGTCTGTAGTATGTCTGTCATCATGGTACATTCACATGGCATCTTTGGAGATGAAATACCATCTGCTGTGACACTAAAGTTTTTAACATCCCTATTTCTTCTGATTGCAGACAAAACTGGATGTGTGCATCTTATTTCATTCATAATGTTTTAGGTCTGCAATGACACATTCCTGTGCATGCTGTCATATTGTCATCAGTTCAGGGTACTGTTCATATTCATCGATTTTACATGGGATTTTAAGTTCTCACTCATGACATTAATGGTGTCAGCATTCTTCTGGCTGTGTCATGTGGTTTTGCAGATTGGTGTTGGCATTTTGGGGCTATTGCTCCTTCTTCACAGTACTCTGGGTGTGAGGACAGTGAGTACTTACAAGGTGCTGTTGAATGTCTACAGGGCTGCACAACATTATGTTCTGAAGGGGCATAATTTTGGTGTTTTCCACTTGTAATTAGGAAACACTGTTGAACCATTCTACATCTGCAGGTGTTTGTGAAGTACATGGCACAAATGTAAGAGGATATTCTGTGCAAAAGACAATTTTGTGTAAACATGAGTCCTTGGCCACTTTTTTTGGAATTATGGTAATTTTGAGGAGAAAAATGCTGTGAGTGCAGTGGCCATACCCACTTTTTAAGGCTTCCTGCTTTAATACTCCCTTTGATGCTTATACATGAATTTGATGATAATGTGATGTGAGAGTGCTGTTATTGAGTTTGACAGTTGCGTAGTGAACATTTGTGGCAGTGGGTGAGATAGCACATCATTTTTTAAGCTTGTGGTTCCGTGCATCATAATTCAATGTGAATAAAAGATCCAACAGATGCAACAGTATGCAGATATTTATTCACTGCAAAAAAGTGGTTTTGCAGTGAATAAATATCTGCATACTGTTGCATCTGTTGGATTTTTTATTCACATAGCACATCATGTTTGACTGTGTATAAGGTGACGAAATTGTAGCATGTGTCAGTAGCTGAATTCTGTACAGATAAGAATTTTCTGGCTTTTATCAGCACCTTATGGAAAGAGGGACATTTGTTTTTATGGCAGCAGAACAAGGAATACAAAGGGCAGTCTGGATACTAGAAGTGGATGGCACTGTTGAAATCTTGGGACCAGAATGCAGAGGATCACACCTGCAGAACAAGTTGCCCATTTGTCTACTCAGCTGGTCTTCTGTGAGCAGCTTCTCTACCCATACAACCTGCAGTAAGTGCAAGGCTACACCCACAATATTATCCTGGAAGAGCAGGAACTTGTCAGCTGTTCCTTCAACATGTATTGTTGATAAATTTTCTCATTTCCTTCATGCTGTTGACAGATGAAGTAGGGTACTCATGATGGCATCATAAACTTCCAGAATCACCATCTTTGAGCAGGTGTCAGCCTGCATGGAATTGTTCCATCACTAAGCTGGCAATGATTTTCAGTATATATGTGGATGAGCATAGTAGCAGGCACATATAGACCTCATTAAGTTTTCACGTAAGTGCATGCACCAGTGCTTTGAGATGCCCAGGTCCCAATGTGTGGAACCACAGGGACATTCTTGGAGCATATTGGAATCAATTTACAAACAATTCTATGAACAGACACATTTTGTTTGTTTTTATATACTTCCAGAATAAAATGGGCCATGCTAGCAGACACTTTTTGTTCTATACAAAGCACATGTCAGAAAAGTGGTACTGTATATTTCAGAAATATTCTATGTGTGTGATGTGAGATCTGGCAGTAACTTTGCTATTAACTATAATTATAGGAGGCCCCTGGTACCGGTTATCTTGCTGCAGGGTGTTACATATCTATCTTTGCACTTTTTAATTTTAGTGTCACAAAACACTTCATTGGAAAATATTTTGTATAGTCTATATTAAGTTTATCCATGCCTGTGGTTTAAATTCTCAAACAGACTTTTGTACAGCTGGGAAGGACCACAGACCAATGATGGACAAATGATTTCGTTGACAGCCCAATTTTTTTTTTTTTAATATGGACCATCCCCTTTGGTATAACATTCATAATGTTTTGATACTTCTAGTCACACACACAGCACGTTCCTTGCAATCAATTTATTGTTGGGCTAGAAGTCTGGACTTCGTATACAGGTGATCATCAGGCCAATTATACTCGAACAAGGATATAAAGAGAATTATTGTGAGGTAGGAGACCTCCATCTTATTACATTAAAAATACATTAAATGTATGTACCATGTGTATAGGTAATGTCACTTGCAAAAGGCCCAAGGACATTACAAAAACGCTACATAACTAAGTACAAGAAATTTATATAAAAAAAGTAAAATATTACGTTTGTCTTTCGTATGTCAACTGTGATATTTCTTGATGGATGTAATCAAAAGTAGTACTCCACGTGTTGCATACTACTTGAATCTATGTATCCTGCAACACTGCCGAATTGAAGTCTAATGTTCTCATGTGGTAGAATAAAATATTAAAGATATATATGAATGATATTTTGAAAGTATTAAAACGTAGCACAAAAAGAATGGACCAGGGGTGAGCTTACTCAGTACCAGGGCTTATCGGTAGATCCAGTACGTGCCTAACTTATTTTCAATAGTCATGAGGCCTTTTGCAATTGAGTGTACCTTTATAGTGCAGATTTCCTACCTCGCGATACAAGAAGAATATAAACAAAAATTTGTTTATATTCTTCTTGTATAATTAGACTGATAATGACCTATATACGCGGTCGAACCTAGCAGTCAGACACTAAATCGATCACAAGGAGTGTCGTGCGTAATTGGAAGTATCGATAGACGTTATGTATGTGTTCTACTAGGCCGGAGTCAATGGTGCCAATGCGGAAATAAGTATTTTAAGCATCTCCGAAGTTGACAAGCACTGGTAGCTTTATAAATTTACTATCATACTAGTCAAATTAATGTGACAAACGACTTAGCCCATTTTCTGACAAATTTTCCAGTATTTGAAAATGCCAACGTTTTATTTATTCGCCAACTGATGCACTAGTGAGCTGTCTTGAAAACAATACTAAAATTTACATTAAAACAGCTCCGACATTTTTTCGGTGTTACACTTTAGTAAGCACGAATTAATATGCTCCCTGACGATGGTGTAACACCGAAAAATGTCGGAGCTGTTGTAATGTAAATTTTAATGTTGTTTTTTAAGACACCTCACTAGTGCATCAGTTGGCGAATAAATAAAACTTTGATAATATCAAGACGCACAGTACGAATGTGAAATTTTGGAAATGTGTTCGAAACTGCAGGCAATATTCGTCTGTTTCGGCCACACCTTTCAGAGAGTAGCGAAAATAAAGCATGTAGAAGTTTTTTCCATGAGTAACTGCAATTTTTAAAGTATTCTAATTTACTAAGCAATTATAATTGTGTGTGAAGATGTTAGGCACATTATGGTTAAGAAATTTTTCAGGTTCTCAATGTACAAAGTGAGTGTGAAGTAGTATAAAGACGACTATATTGATAAGCATGGTTTATCGTATTGCAACATTAGTGGATATTCCGAAGATGCAGTCAGTGTATTGTAGCAAATTAATACGTGGAATAAACGCAATTTCTAAAAAGGTGTAATAAGATGCACCCACGACCCTACAGCACAACTTGTGCCCGCAGATGCTGTAATGTATGGGTAATACAACATGTTGGTAGCACTGATGATCAAAGGCCTTGAAGGTGAAAGATTATACAATTTATAACTGCCGCACGGTAATGGATTTACGGATTATACGCAGTGTCAGCTAACATGAAATGTCGCACGTTTTGTGATTAAATAAGTTTTTACTCTGTATTAGCATATTTATCACGCAGCCATATGTGTTCGTGGTTAGCGTATGATTTATATGTTGGTGGGAATAGTTTTCTCCGTATGACTAGTGACGTAGCCCAATGGTTGAATGTATAAACCAAATTGACGTGGCATACGCGTGATATTTTCTGAATTGCAGGTTTCATACAGTTTCTGATTTCTTCTTGCACATTCTGATTGTGTGTACATACATCAAGGCGTTGAAGTGGCCTAGTAACATTTCCGTTGTAGTCATGGGTTTGACAATTTCTAGTGTTTTGACACGGCTATTTGGGAAGAAGCAAATGAGAATATTGATGGGTAAGTTTGTATCGGTAGTAGTTCCAGTAGAATGGCAAGAGAACAGGTATGATTTTTGTAAAAATTGTTACCGGCATTCCGGTGTAATGTTAGTACATGATAAGTTGTGTTTATTGTGTGCTTGTTATACAGAAGTGAGTGTGTCTTACAGGCAAGGTTAGGGATAAAGTTAAAGGCAGTTTGTAGTTTTATGGTAAACAGCAGCTCTGTTTTGTTTCCACGTTAGTTAAATAGAAGGTCACATGTTTAATTCTTGGATGTTGGAAGCGATAAATTAGACGGTGTATTGGCAGTACTTCACATGCATCCTATTATGGAAGTACATTGTATGTCTAAGTAAATGTTGTGTCCCTTTCCAAGTATATGAGGTTAGATGACAACAATGTAAATGAAACCCTTATGGCTGTAACTACTTGGTTCAACAACAATCAATTATCGCTAAATCTTGATAAAACTACATACTTACAATTTCGCACCAAGAATAGCCAAAAACTTGACTT
>Ga0123355_10021686_pt1 | contig 10285 bp, 8 predicted proteins | sample TergutEmb28metaG_3_FD_89872 | JGI IMG/M metagenome (GOLD analysis project Ga0123355, IMG submission 89872) | Embiratermes neotenicus P1 segment gut microbial communities from Petit-Saut dam, French Guiana - Emb289 P1 | ecosystem: Host-associated > Arthropoda: Insects > Digestive system > Gut ... | reverse complement strand
CTGTCGTCTTGCCTGCATTACCCATCATCAACTTTTCCACAATTTCTTCTGCCTCAACTGCTTCCAGACCCAACGTAGAATGTTTTCGAAGTGCCTTCTATCTGTAACCTTCTGATGTCTCCCCAGTGAACTCGCTCCCCGTCATGTGCAGTCAGCTGTTTAGCACGTTCCAACTTTCGCTCTCAGTTCCACAAACTCTGCAGTGCCGGTCGCCAAGTTCTCTCGGTCCATTTATGATAATGTGAAGTCCACCCCTACCGAAGTCCAAATCTCGAATCCAACTGATCATGTCTAAGAAAGTAGCTCCTAAACTTCTAGCTACCCATTCGAGTCTGTTGTTTGCCGTTCCGGCGCACCGCAATATCACTCCTCCGCTTCTCAAAAAACCACTAGGCACTTGTCTGGAGCCCGGAAATTTTGTCTTTCCCGTATTCACAAGATGATACACTTCTCCCATTATGCAGGCGAGTTTTCTAGATCTTCTGTCGTCATTTGTCCCCATATGAATTACAACAGCATCTGAGTGTCTGAAGTCTCTGTTTCCATTACTAATCGGCGTTGATCAACTCTAATTCCCGGAAAACACTCGAACTATATATTTGGTTTTTCTACTCTAGCTTTCCTTACTATGGAGTCACCCAGCACTAAACACTTTTCACCCACATGTTTTACCATCACCGTGTCCCAATGTCCAACATTTTTCCATTTTCCGCCAGCTGTAACCACTCCTCCAGCGCCTTGCTTCTCCGTTTTAGCTCTTCAATTTGAATTTCAGCGTCTCTCAGATTCTGTTCCAAAATCCCGAGTCTCTCAGATCTACATCTGTCGCAGTTCCATTTTCCACTCACCGCAAATTGAAACTTAACTTTTCCGCAGCTGTTATAATACCACCGGCCACACGATTCACATTGAATTCCCAAATTCAAGTTCCTGCCGCAGCCACTAAACAACAAATGCACAATGTTGTCTACAGTTCCAGGGTTTAGCTCAACTCCTCCGATCATTAATAACGTTGGTAGTACCGCTGCACACACAATTATTGGCCCCATATAGATATTCCCTCCTCTCGTTCCGGCATGACCTACAGCTGACCGCCATGAAGACCTCGCGGCCCAGGTATCCAACGGAGCCCGGTATTCTTTCAGGTTGCAACCCATATCCCGCACTTAGTACCTATCTAAAAACACGTCCGACAACTACGAGAACTTACCCAGAACTGGCGAGAAATTACTCAGAACTATGTGTCAGTTTGGCCGAGTTTGCGAACGAAAGCTACAAAATGCCTTTTGTTTCTTCATTTATATATATATATACATATATATATATATTTCAGTATATTTACATTTTTATTCAAGTAAAGAACGCAAGAACTGAACCAATGTTCATGAATTTAATATCACCTACATTTGCTACATTTACTGTAATCGCTCCAACTTCGTTTAAGTCTGATATCACTGCAGTACGCTGTCCGTGAACAGCTACGTGCCTTTTGTTGACATCGACCACCAAGTTGTTGAATGTATGGCGAAACTGAAAACATTAGATCATTAGAGCTTAAGCTTCGAAGAATACGTAAGATAAAAAGAGAAAAAGGTTATTTTAAAAAGAATGCAATTCCGTATGTAAGTCTTTGGAATTTGTGCATTAATTTGACTGAACGCAGCTGAACTCTGGCGTTATGCGGACATTTCTCTAAGTCTTGTGAACTCAAAGCTTCAGAAACTTAATTGTGTAAGAAATAATGTATCGGAATTGTATTTTTGGAAGAGATGCAAAAATGCAGTAAATAATTTTATCTCCCTTTTTACAGTAAAAGCTGGACAGTCCAGTATATCAATTTGTAACTTTGTGCAAGCGACGTCGTCCAATATGAAACTTTTGAGAAAAACATAATCAATTTTTTGTATATTTATGTAGTCGTAATTTATATTTGCCTTCAGGCATTAAAATATCCAAGTTTACTGTTTATGTTGACAGTGGGACATTTTGTGTAGGATTCTGAGGAGGTTAGCAATGACCGTACTAAATACAACAGTAAATTGTGTGACGCTGAGTTTATTGTATGTTGGCAGGCCTAGAGAGGCATCAGAGAAGATAATACTGTGGCAATGAACAAGGCTGCCATGATGTTGGGCTGAGGAAGCAGCACCTTGGATATCACACGAGCAGGGTTCTTTGGTATTTCCTATTGCTTTTATGGTTTTCGGTATTGCATTGTGTCGATGTTCGCAGTGCTTACTGACGGTAGGTGGAAACTTTCTGCTACATATTGTAACACAATTAGATGTCATCACTGTGGCATGATGCTGTAGACGGAACCAGGACGCTCTACACCCTGCAGAAAGCCCACGACGAGTAGTGCAGACATCAGTGTGACAGTGGTGAACAAGTGTCTTCATTACATGAGATTGAAATGGAAGTTGTAGCAGTCTGTTTACTGCACATAATTGCTTTCGGCGGTATCTCACAGCTTGTTATGTCAGTTGGACAGGTGGAACAGACAGGTGTGTCAGATGATATTCTGCATCGTGTTAGATAAGTCCAGTTCAGTGCCAGTCAGTGTTGCATATCGCAGTGGTTTTTAATTAATGTGGTTTAATTATATTTTCCATATATTGCATTTCACTTCATTTCATTAATTGGAGACCTAAACGTAATTTTTCTTTAAGTTCCTACACGAGAATCTTACAATTCTTTATAACGTGCTTTGGTATTTTGCACGAGTATTGTAGTTTATCAAGGCCAGTAATTAAATTCACATTGTGCCCATCCAAGGCGTTAAAATGGCTTTTTCAAACTGCTGCTGTTCAAAACACAACGCCACAGATGTGTTACATTCACCCCCCGATCAACAAGATGAACAAAGTGTTTTCCCGCAATTATCAGAAGATCTGATATTGGATGAAAAGCTAAAATTGAGCAATGAGAATTTTAAGGAAACAATAGATTATTTCTTCTCAGACAAAAACATAACCCCTCTAAGCCAACTCACAGCAACGCCCACATTCCCCACGCCCCATGTGCTGGCCCAGTTTGCCTACAAGACATATAGAGACTATAAAACAGGAGAGACTGGCGCACAGTATGAGACACGGTTAGATTTACCTGACGGATGGAGGTTACTGACGACAGCGTCTAATGGTAACAAAGCTAATGGTTATTTTGGTGCAGCCTATTGGCACCCTGAGCATCAGCAGGTTGTAATTGCTCATCGGGGCACTAAACTTACAAATTTAGGAGAAGAGTTTACAGACGTAGTACGTGTGATGTTTAAACACCTTGTTCCGCAAATGTGTTCTGCCAGCACCTTTGCAAATAAGGTTGTCGAAATGCTGCGAGAAATGAACAGAACTAAGGAGGTCAGTTTTGAACTGTTCTTTACCGGCCACCATCTAGGGGGTTGGCTGGCCCAAGTAACCACATTCACAGCTGAGTGTTTTAAGGTAGAAGGTAATATGTTCCTTATAATTGTCAATGAAAAAGATTGTTTTCATCCCCACACAGTAGTTTTTGACAGCCCAGGTTGCAAAGACATGTTGTCACAAATGACTAACAAATATAATGTAAAGTTCCCCTATCCAGACATTGACATAGAGCACTTAGATATCACTAGTTATCTGTCTGCTCCAAATCGCATTAATTCTTGTAACAAACATGTAGGGACTGTATATCGTATCTTTCCTGATTTGTCTGATATGGGCTGGCTGACAAAGAATTCTGAGCTGTATAACTTTCAGGCTTATGATATGGATGAAATCGTAAAAATCTTTGATCCTGAGACAGGGCAAGTATGTAAAGATGATGAGGGCAACAGAAAAATAAAAGTAGTAATTGACTGGCCCATCAATGCTGACTTACGATGTTGCGAACACAAATGTTACATTAAATGGATCAAGCAATTTGAAAATTACCACCCAGGCATTACAGAAGTGTGTTTCTGTCTCAGCGATTTTCATAAGATACGTTACCAAACTGAAACCTACGACGAACGGGAGAGTAGTCTGAGAGTATTTTGTTACCAAGATTTTCAGTTTTTACAAGTATATTTTTGGTTATGTCTGGCACCAGATTGTGAGTCTATGGATCTGTCGTCTGAAATGGGAAATAATGAGGCCCATGAAGAAGCTGCAAAAATATTACAAAACTTTGTGATTGAACATGGCAAATTACGTTGTACAGATGGTACTACATTACAGGCACTGATTCCATATGTGAAACGTTTGCTTCAGCTCTTCCCTCGGGTAAGAGAGAAAGCGACCGGTTTATATGGCATGATATTAATATTTTCTGCCCCGGTGCGCATATATGATTGTAGTGTCCACGGGTTGTGTCCGAACCCCTCTCACCAATCTACGTAATGACACGGGTGTTGTGTCCACACCACCGTCACTACTTTAGGCAAATGCCCGAGTCCAGCGGTAAGTTCGGGCGGCTCTACTCTGGCCGTAAAGAGGCCTATCCTGAAATTCCCACAGGGTCAGGAAACAAATAGTGGGAATAGCCTGTTTGGAGACTTCGCAGAAACCTAGTTATCAAGGACTGCTTTGTGTTTTGTGGGAGACGAACTGCGTAACAACTTAACAAATGATTCTGTTGCCTACTATATACACATAATTATACATGTAGTTAACACCGATCCGAGATATGTTTCTTCAATCCCGTAGTTACGCTAATTAGTCTGTTACAAATTTGTAAGTTAATTATTCGACACGCCACTATTGAATCCCAAGTGTCTATCGTGAAATTTAGAAAAATATTACTTTCCAAAATTAACTCGCTAAAACAAATGATTTATATAATCGGTCAGAACGGTTTACCTCCATTTATCAGCCACAGTATGAAGCAGCACATCTCAGCCGATGATATTTTATAAAACATAACATCTTCAAGCCACAGAATAACGTGATTCGTAGTCCAAATTTAATTCTTAAAACGAATCTTGCGAGTATCTGAAAATATCCCTTGAGTCCCACTTTAACCTGATTTCCTCGGGATTTTATAGAGGCGTTGTGCTGAATCAAATGTTAGTCTCAATACTTACAACATTTAACTGGGGCACCCATACACCTCTCAATACACAACTGTGCAGAAAGATGCCCAGTGTTTTCTAGTTATGTCAACTAAATTTTCACTGCCAGCACATTCCGGTTTTTACAAAGGGACTAAGTGATTACCAAATGTTGCGTACATTATATTATTTCTAAACAGCGAAGAACAAAAATTGCTTCAGCTACGGATGTTTGATGGGGATGCATCGACAGGGCTAATAAAGTTTTATGAATTTATGGTGAAGACACCCTCCATCACCGATCGCAACATTGAATGTCATTATACCATACTGACGATAGAGCACTTGATATTTCAATATCAACTGGTTAATTTGAAAACATTAATAGCTTGGCATGAACAGTAATTCAAACAATTCTATCAGCTGAATTCAAAAAGCAATATGCATTGGCTAGGAAAAACAGACCAGGGAAATATGTTGGGTAGCAATCGCAAGGATGCTTAGACAAATTGTTTGAATGTATTGATACCGAGATTTCACACACACATATACACCACATTATTTAGACAAGCTGTTTTAAGGAGCACAGCACCAGAGAGTGACACTGATTTCTGATACAGCAGGAATGGTTATATCCACCATACTAACAAATGTACCTAAGTAAATCATACAGGAATACCCAGGCAATGTGTTGCGAGAATTGACTTAAATGACCACACAGATGAACTGAAGGCACTGAAGGATGAACAGATCGGTAAGGAGAAAGCTGAAGCTTGAACCTCGATTAGAGTTGGAATTATTAAAAAATTGTGAACAAAAGCAGAATGTAAGAATATTAAAAATATTGGACTTTTTGATGAAATCATTCCCAACTGTAAACAGAATGTTATAGATTTACTGCAAGCACTAAGGCGGACAGCTGTATAATAGCTGTCCGCCTTAGTGCTTGCTCTAGGGTGTAAGACAGCTGCATAACGGCTGTCCTACACACTAGAGCCTTTTTCTGAAGAAACTCAAGTTGAATTTTTGAAAAAGTTTCGGTGTCTAAAGGACTGGTTTACTGAGGTCAGCAATGTGGCGGAAGAGGAATTTAAAACTATGGTAGAAATTCATGCTAAACATTTAATCCCAATCCATTTGTGACAAAGACAAACAGTTCACTGTCATCCCATTAGAAAGCCGCATTTGATAAAGTAGTTCAAGAATTTTGTCAGTCAGCTGAATTTGTGCCTGAGTTAACGTAAAAGTTACACTTGCTTGGATTATACAAAATATGTATGAACAGAAAATACGATATATGTGTAAAGGAGTAGTTCAATATCCTGATGACAAATGTGGGTGCAGAATTGGCAGGAAAACGCTGTGTTATACATAATGTAGAAAATCATCAGATACTAGCATTGAAGTTATTGTTTGTTGAGGAACAAGTTGTCCTTCATGTTAACAGCCACTGCATTTCTATGGATGAAGACTCGAACAGAACTGTTTTAGTGCAAAAAGTAATATGGGTAAAATGCACTTTATCAGTTACACCGCACAAACTGTAAATAAATCCATATCAGATCATTATGCTCCTAACTGAAGAAGTTATACAGACCATTTGTAGTACGGTACATTCATACATACATACATACATATATACATTCATACATACACACACGCATGTACCAATTGTGAAGTAAGGTACAAACTAACTATTCTGCATGAAGAATTCAACAACGGAGCCAGAGGATGGATGGATCATGTACATATGAACAGTGAGCTGTGTGCTGTGTGACAGAGCAACTGGGTAAACATTGTGTCTTGAACGTGTCTCATTGTAGTTACAAATAATTGTATGGCGTCTTTTTTATTATAAATATTTAACGACTATCAAGTTAACTCTTATATTAAGAGTAGCTTTATATTAATAATTTATAATTGTACATTGCAATTTATATAAGGAAATATTATTTTTACATTGGTAATAATTTGTACTTGACTATCTACGTATGGGATTTTAAATCTAATATTGCTTCAAGTTTTTATTTTTTTCTCATGATATTTTATTGTGTGTGTATGTTACTGTAACATGCGACATAAATGCACTCAAGTGTACACAGAGTTATTCTAAATTAGTATGAATTTGTATGTATGTATATATGTATATACATACATACACACACACACACACACGCACAAAGAGTTCCACACAAGTATTAAATAAAACCATATCAAATCATTATGAACGTACTGGAAAATGATATTTTGAATCCATTTGTAGTATGGCACATTTACTAGTACGTATGTAAATTCATACATTCTTACATATGTACATGAATGTACCTGTTGTGAAATGCACGACGAAATAACTTATACTGCATGACGAATTCAACAACAGAGCTATGAGACAGATGGATCATGTACATATGAACAGTGAGCTGTGTGCTGTGTGGTGAAAAGCTGTATGTGAACAATATGGCACAGAGCCACTCTGTTATATTATGGCTTGTACAGGTACAATTTTGGTTACAAATGTTTGTGTCCATCTTTTTTACTTTTAAATATTTAATTGTTACTCAAAGTTTATGTTTGTATTAAAAATAGGATGGTATGAAAAATTTGTAACTGTACTTAGAAATAATTTTATGGAAATTTTATCACTGCATTTCACATTAAATTTAATTGAGTAAATGAATGTATTTTTATCAACTGTAATATTATTACATAAAGTAGAACTCCACTTGTCCGGATTAAATCGGACGGCAAGACATCCGGATGTGCAGAAAGACGGATAATTGGATTTTTATTCAAATAGTTTACATTGGCAGCTCGATTTTCGGGTTTTACACTTTACAACATGTACCTGCGTCTGAACGTACTGAACGTGCCTGGTTTGAAGTTCTAGAAACTACAACACTGTACTGTATTTGATCTGATAACTGGTAACTTCAAGGCAATTTTTTTTTAGAATTGTCGACAGATTTACCTTAAGAGCCAAGCTGATCTGGATAATTGGCTATTTGAATAACCAGCGTTCGTGTAAGTGGAGTTATACGGTAATCATATTTCCGTCATGTTCTGTCACTACATATCCTGTATACATTCATACAGACTTTGAAATACCCTTTGCCGTCCCTAACGCTCCCGTGCCGGCCTAAAAGCTCTAACCGCTCTTGTTGTCCTCTTCGTAAATCTATTGCGTTGTATGAACGAAACAGGAACTCTCTGTTTGCCTGACGTGATGAAATCACTTAGTGAGCATGTGAAGTTGGAATGTTAGACATTTCCTGTGGGCTCAGACGAGGTTGAAATAATGGCATCTACATCTCGTGCCTCGCGTAAAAGGTTAGAAGACGAGGAAAATTTCCAAGTGTTAGAAGAAAGTACAGAGAGTGATGTCACAATATTTTCATCTAAGAAAGGTGAAGATGGTAATGAACCCGACAGTGACGAAGACGGACTACTGGATGACAATTCTGAAACAAACGAGTATGGAGGCAATCGTAGTAGCGGCCCAAAACTCCTCATCTGAAATGGAGTAATATTCTAAATTTCAAGGAACTAGAAAATTACGAAAGTATATCAGGTCCTAAATATTCTTAACCAGCTGGTAGAAGTGAGAAAGATTTTTTTTAGTAATGCTGAACAATGATTTTTACAACAAAGTTGCGGAAGAAACAAATAATTATGCAGCTTTATCACAAAGAAAACGGGGACTGGGGATAACAACTGGGAAGACACAAATGCAGAAAAACCCAAGCCTAAATTGGAATTGTGATTTATATGGGCCCTGTTGACCTACCAGAGATTGAGGATTATTTTTAAAGCGATTTTTGCGTCTGACCTATAGTGAGACAACCATGGCATATTTATTTCGTCAAATTTTTTCAGCTCCACAAATCTTATGAAAATGCTATTGGTACAAGAAACGCACAGCTGTGGCACTACAAGGTCAAATAAAAAAAAGTCCAACAGAATTTAGGAAACCATCTGTCATGGAAATGAAAAGGGTCGAAGCAGGAAAATGCAGCATGAAGAAGTGACGGCGGTAGTGTGGCTAGACAAACGTGTTGTTCTCCTCCGTTCTACAATATCCGATCCCCGGACTGACGGTTCGGTCACAAGAAAAACAGGAAAAGGCAATGAATAAACTTAAATTGTATGTACACGAAACATGTGGGCTGTGTGGATGTAGGCGATCTGAAACGTGAGTACTGTGGTGTCGGCCGTTCCCCTAAAGAAAATGGTGAAAATTTGTATTACATTTTGACCTAAATGTGTGTGCCTTGTGAATTGTTTCATTTTATACTACCTGACAAATCATGCCCCCTCTATAGCACACGGAAACAAGCAACTGACCTTCAGAAAAATCTTGTTGCGTTAGATGACTGGTACACTCACGGCTCGCAAGCGTACTGGCAGGAAGAGAATTTTACCCATAGGAACTGCATTCTCTAACCTAATATTTTCCTTACATTTCAAAAGGATCAGTGACACTGATTTCTGATACAACAGGAATGGGTAAATCCACCGTACTAACAAATGTACCTAAGCAAATCAAACAGAAATTTCCAGCGAATAAGATGTGATTATTGACTTAAATGACCACACAGAAGCACTGGAGGCACTGAAGGAAGAGCAGATCGATAAAGCTGAAAGCTGAAGCTTGAAACTGGTTTAGATTTGGAAGTATTCATAGATTGTGAACAAAAGCAGAATGTAAGAGTATTAAAAATGTTGGACTTTTTGATGAAATCAGTCCCAACTATAAACAGAAGGTTACAGATTTACTGTAAGCACCAAGGCGGACAGCTGTACAATAGCTGTCCGCCTTAGTGCTTGCTCTAGTGTGTAGGACAGCTGTATAACAGCTGTCCTACACACTAGAGCCTTTTTCTGAAAAAAATCAGGTTGAATTTTTGAAACAGTTTTAGTTTCTAAAGGTCTGGTTTACTGAGGTCGGCAATGGGACGGAAGTGGAATTTAGAACTAAGCTAGAAATTAATGACAAACGTTTAAATAATGTGTAGAGAAGTAGTTCAATATCCCGATGATAAACGAGGGTGCAGAATTGGCACGAAAACACTGGGTTATACATAATGTAGAAAATCATCAGATGATAACCTTGAAGAAGTTTTTGTACAAGAACAATTTGCCCTTCATATTAATAGCCACTGCATTTCTTTGGACGCAGCCTTGACAAGAATCATTTTAGTACAAATAAGTAACGAGGGTAAATTGCACTTTATCAGTTGCACCGCACAAACAGTAAATAAATCCATATCAGATCATTAT
>Ga0123355_10021685_pt1 | contig 10285 bp, 8 predicted proteins | sample TergutEmb28metaG_3_FD_89872 | JGI IMG/M metagenome (GOLD analysis project Ga0123355, IMG submission 89872) | Embiratermes neotenicus P1 segment gut microbial communities from Petit-Saut dam, French Guiana - Emb289 P1 | ecosystem: Host-associated > Arthropoda: Insects > Digestive system > Gut ... | reverse complement strand
AATAGTCTTAAAGTACTAAAAATTAAGAAAATTTTACTATATGAAATGAAATTTCTTGTACCAAATTACAGCTGCCTCCAGAACCCCTGACTAGGGGGCTCCCGCCCCCAGATCTCCGTTCTCTCTGTCCTCTGTCCTCAACTGAATTTCTTGAAACCCCCCCCCCCGAAAAAAATTCCTGGGTACGCCACTGGTTTGCCGCCGTGTTCAGGCTTCCTGGGGGGTCTACCCAGGCTCTTTTTCCAGCGTGCACCGAGATCTCTTTCCCTTGCGTTACAGTTGCTGGTGCCTTAGTGTGACCATTCACTCCTACAAGAAGCGTGCAGCTTTACTTCACACCCACATGTGTCCTTAGACATGGTGCTTAAGCACGGGGTCAACTTTCCTTCTTTTTATATAGTCTGTTTTGTTAGAATTTCAAAACTCAATAGAACGTAACCTTGATTCTGCCCGACGGAGACCCCGTCTTCAGTTCATGTTATCTTAACGTGCATCAAATCGGGAGAACGAAATTAGTTGATCGGTTGTGAGCCTGCCGGGTCCTCAATCAGATGTACGATCACAAAGGGTCAAATTTGCTGTTAGTCCAATCAGCTACCTATAAAATCTGAACTGTTTCGAAGCGGTGTTCGTTATAAACGCGAAGACTGTCGTGTTTTTCGTAATGTAATGCTCACTGAATGTTTTGGAAGGTTAAATTAATTGGGAATAAGAATGTGTTTGGCACATCGTGTGTACACAGTTTAATGAATGGTTGTAAGTATACGATAATCAGTCATCGTTTTATTATTATCTGTATTTAAGATTTTGTTGCTAGCGTGAACATAATGCGTAGTCATTTAAGGAGGTGTTTTGGAAGGAGTGTGATCTGTACTGCTAACATTCTGTTATACGCTCAAAGGTACTTGTATAAGAAGTGGCCTGATATTTTGTTTCCTTGATACATTCATTTTTTGGTTTTGTAACGAAGCTTCTTAACTGCGTAGCCTGTACGGCGTCCAATGAAGTATAAAAAATTTGTGATGTACTGGGAGCATAGCTGAATGACGCAGCAAGAGCCTGTTTATTGATAGTATCAGGAAGTGAGATGTTGATTTTTGTATTATGAACTGGGAAAATCGCCACCGAAATAAATCACGAATCCATGAAATCTTTATCCCAGTACTTGCCTGCATTAGTTGAGGAAAATCACGACCAACCACAGTCAAGACAGCCAGTCCTCGTGCAGATTCCAACACGGGCCTCCAGTATATAGCAGTGCCGGTGAGGAATCTGCAGGATGATTGTACAAGTATATACCTGTATTTGTCATAAAATTGAAGTGTACGGACTCTAACGTGGTGCAGAATCACAGTAGGCCTACTGAAACATTGCTTTTAAGAGATACACCCATTTAACGCTATATGCCGTTATTTACTTTACAGTCACTGTTATGTGGAGGACCGACAGAATGTCCTCTGCTAAGATCTGATCCTACTTCTTGTGAGTTATTTTTGTGGGGTTGGGCCAAAGGGGAAGTCTCCCAATAATATCCACGATCACGTGATGAAGTCCAACTACAAATTCAAGTTACTCTTCCCGCTGTTTTACTTGACTTCTTAAGGATAGGTGTTGAGTCTTTGTCTTCCGGGTTGCAGACGTGTGTACAAAATGCTGGGGCCTGATGTTTGAAATCTGACAGTACATGGTAGTGTATGGGCTTTGAAGTGGTGCAAGAATAGTAGCAACGTGGCATTCCGCTTACCAGCCCCAACCATTTAACATTATACGAGGGAGAGTCAAATGAAAGCCTTAAAAGTGCGATAGAAAATCGAAACACAGCTCGATTGTCTTGTAAGTTGACAACATGGTTTGAAGAGTGGCCGACAGGTGGCAGTACGATCCAGGAATGCAACACGACGGCGCATTAGTAGTGTAAAGATGGCGGCCCCGCTTGCAACATGGACCAAAGAAGAACAGCGTTTCTGTCATCTGTTTTTTAAGTAGTGACTGGGGGGGAAAACCCATCGAAATTCATTGACGAATGAAAGTTCAGTGTGGTGATGCATGTCTGTCACTACAGCAAGTGTACGAGTGGACTAGGAAGTTCATGAACGGCATTGGCTCTGTAACAGACTCTCCTCGACCTGGTCAGGCACGCCGAGTAGTGACATCAGAGGCCATTGCAGCAGTTGAAGCCATCGTGAAGGAAAATCGCCGCTTAACAGTGAATGAAATAGCCGCACATTTGAATATGAGTCATGGATCAGCACACCATATCGTCCATGATGTTCTGCAGTTCCATAAAGTGTCTGCAAGGTGGGTGCCACGCCAGCTGACTGTAGAATTGAAAGGACGACGTGTTGATGCCTGCCAGGAACTTTTGAAGCGCTTTGAAGCAGAATGTGATGGCTTTCTAGGAAGAATTGTTACGGGAGATGAAACCTGGGTCCACTTCCACCAAACCGAAACCAAGAAACGAGCAAGGAATAGCGCCATACCTCGTCACCAAAACCGAAAAAATTCCGCACACAACCATCTGCGGGAAAGGTTATGCTGACTCTCTTTTGGGATGAACGAGGGGTAATTTTGAAGCACTACATGCCCAGGGGGAACACTGTGACCAGTGCAACGTATGCAGATCTCCTAAAGTATCACCTCCCTCCTGCAATCAAGTCCAAACGACGTGGACTTCTGGTTTGCTCCACATGACAATGCTCGGCCCCATACTGCCCGTTTAGCTGTTACAACAATCCAAGATCTGTCCTTCGAGTGTCTTCCACATCCGCCGTACCCACCAGACCTCACCCCCCAGTGACTTCAATGTCTTTGGACCTCTCAAAGATGCGATGGGAGGCAAGTCTTTCAGGTCCGATGAAGAGGTGTAGCAGGCGGTGCACGAGTGGCGGAGATCTCAGCCAAAAGAATTTTTTTCTAGAGGTATCCATGCACTTCCGAAATGCTGGAACACTTGTATGGAACGCAATGGAGACTACATAGAAAAATGAAGTCATTGTGTGCCTTTTATGTTCAATAAATTACGAGATAAAAAATATTTAAGGTTTTCATTTGACTCACCCTTGTATATTTTACTTTCGAGTTGCCCAGTATAATGAATTACAATGTGTACTGGGTCTGTCTGACGGGGTAAAACGGCCGGAGCGTGGCGTCGACCACCCACCCCATCCAGCGTCGAGGTTAAAGAAAGAGTAGAGCCATACCTCTGCTCCCCCACGGGGTCTTCAGGACCTGTTCTAGAGTGAACGTTGTCTTTTGCCTGTATAATGAATTCAGACTTGTGGTCTATATGCGAATGGTTTCTTTTTCTGTTCTGTTCGTTCCCAGACCGCGTGGCCGACTTCTCCGACGACGAGGAGGATTTCAGCAGCAACGACGAGGGTGAGGCCGAAGGGTCAGACTCCGAGCCAATGCCAGAGGACGCCATGGGCAGAAGAGCGCGAAAAGCGTCCAGAACGAAGATCCCTGCAAACGCCAGGGTAAGATTTTACTCATATTATGCCATTATTTTGAAAACTGTTTGCAGTAGAAAATAAAATCGTTGAACGGTGATAACGGAAAAGGACTGGTTGATCTGAAGGTCTGTAAGGTCATGGCATGGCCCACGCGCTTAGCCGCGTTCTAGTTTCGATCGGAGGCCAGTTCGTGAGGACTTCGTGATGGACAAAGTGGCATTGGGACAAGGTGTTTTCTGAGCACTTCCGGGTTTTCCTTGGCAGTAGCATTCCACCAGTGCCCCAAACGTATTTCATTCGTCTACCACATATACAATGTATACAGCATAATGTCAGTAAGGGACATCATTAAAAATAAAACACTTTTACGCTGTGCCTTGGCTCAGGTGGTTACTCTGCAGCTTGTCACTGAAGAGTCCTGGGTTTAATGTGTCGGATCTGTGGCGGACAAAGTGACATTGGAAGAGGATTTTCTCCAAGATCTTCCATTTCCCCATGTCAGAGTCATTCCACCCCTGCTGTGTAACATTAGTACATTGGTTGATGGAATGTAAAATGCCAGAACATTAGAACGACATGTTTGAATTCGAGATCTTCGTTCTTATTGGATGGTACGAGGCATAGATGAGTAGTTCCCGACGTTTCGGGATAACTTCTGGATCCCATTTTCAACGGTCAAGTTTAACCCTTGAAAATGGAACCAATAGTTTGTCCCGAAACGTCGGTAACTAACTACTAATCTATACTGCATAACATCCAAGAAGAGCAAAGATTTATTAACACCCTGGTGGAGGTGTGAAGTCATGCATGTTTGCATTCCAATACTGGCTTGGAATGTGTTGACAAGTATAAGTGCAGACCTAGATATTAGCTTGTAACTTTAACAAGTGTGAGGAATACCAGTCTCCTGTCGTTGTTTGGAGCCCACAGTAACCTGCTGTCCTTTGTCATCATCGCCTTTTACTGCAAATGATTGACATCTTGTCAGGTCACGTCAGACATGTGTTGAATGCCCTAGTTCCCTAAGATTCATTTTAATATTGCAGTCCTGTCTAGAACTGCCTTGGCCAAATGGTGTCTTACCATTAACAGTGATGAATCATATTTGGTATGTTCTGGATCAGAGTCACTGTGGTCCTGCTATTTTGTGGTTTTCTTCAGTTTCCCCAGTTAAATGCTGCAGTACTTCCTTGTATTATAGCCTTGACCACTTCAGTATTCCTCGCAGTACGCGTATTGCTGTCATCCTAAATTTCATTGCTTTTTTACTTTGGTGTGTGAGATAAGTTCTTGCAACCCAGACTTTCCATCAGATATCTCAACCAACATTTCGTACACATTTCTCATTTCCTGCAATCATTGATTCACACATTGCCCATTCTTAACAGCATTAGGTGTTAGGCAAATCTGTAATTTTAATGAAGTCTTAATGTTAAAGGTAATCTGTTAGCTGCCCACAGTTTCTAATATTATATTTATCTGCAATTCTGTTAACAGCAACGTAACTTGAAACAGAAATTCATTGCACTATTGAAGAGGTTTCGTGTCAGCGAAGATCTTCAGGGGCTTGATAATGACCAGGAAGCAATTGGACAGCAACTTACAGGTAGGTGCTTCTTATGAGAAGTCACCAAAAGCTCGGAAATTACTTCATGCCACAGATAATATTGTGTATTATCAATTGTCATGTATTTAGTACACATGATATGTCAGGAGTTGGCTGTACTTTCACCTTCAGTATGGTGGTTGTCGTTAGACTGACATATTTTCTACTGATATTGATATTTATATTGATATTGATATTAGAGGTAACAGTCAGGATCAGATGTGCAAGCCTTTGAATACAAAATGTACATGTCAGTTATTTGATCATTGATCAGCACATAAAGTTAGCTGTAGATGCCTAAAGCCTCCTTTGTTGAAGAAAACTTTTGTATAATATATGTCTGTACGTGCATATACGCACATTATGTGTATTTCCGGACGTCAGAAATTCAGTTATTCCTACATTAGTACCTTTCCGTGAAAGTGTATAGGAGGTATGGAGGTGAGACACAGCCACATCACTGGGTAGAAAAGGAGACTGCTGTAGACTCCTGACATCTTTAGACTTGGGGAAAGAGCCTCTGATATCTTTTGGAAAGGAGACTGGCTAGACCAAAGGATTGTTTTGGATGTGGTGAGAAGAGAAATATCCAGACCATGTACACTGTCGGGGAATTGAATATTGTCTGTCAATTCCATGACTTCACTTAGTCGTCGGTGTGTACTTCTCCATGTGCATGCATGAATGTATGTATGTTTCACTTATAACTCAAAATACTCGATCTGTCTCCTCTGCTCTAAGTAATATAATTTAATGCTATTCAGTGCCACCTCAGGAAAATGACTGGTTTATTGGCATCCTTCAAAGTGGTATGGTTTCATGGACTTTTTTTTTTCTTTACCCAGGCATTTGAGAAAATTACATAATCTGACCACTTCTCTCTCCCTTCTACCTCCATGTGCCGTGCCGCATCACTTCAGTATTCCTTCCCTCAACTATGTTGTGAACGTACTCCTGAAACCATTGTTATCAGCTGAGTATAACACAATTGGACTGAGATAGTAATGAATGTAGGAACATTGATTAAATTCTTCATTGAAGTTATCTGCCCCATTGTATCTTAACATAAGGATAACATGAGAATGTAAAGGATATTAAAGTAGTAATGACTAGCAGGTCACATACAGTGACAAGTAGGTATTCTTCTTGCTGTGTGCTTGCTCTTGTACATCTCCATTCATACCATCCCTCTTTTGGATAAGTTTAATGTAGTTTCAGTACAACATTATGTAACATGTGGTGGGATGGATACAAGAATATGCATGCAAGGGGAATCACCTCCTCCTCATCGGCTAGGCAACCATGATTAAGAATTATGGAAATGGAAAGTTGAAGCAAAACTTATCTGAATTAATGCTTCAGTTTCAAAATGAACATCCCAAATTATGAGCAGATATTTGCACTTATAATGTCATGCTAAGGCATTCAAAATTGAGGAGAATAATATTGTTCTTTGTGTTTTTTCAGGTGGTGATGTAGACCCAACAGAGATAGAAGATCTGTTCGAGGAGCTGGAAGACCTGAGTGATTCGGGCCCTGAGATCGACACAATGAGCATTTCTTCAACCCCCAAACCTTCACTCAGGCCATTCTTCTCCAGTAGTCGCTCATTACTGCAGGAAACGCTCAATGTCCCAGGTGAGATTTTGCCTTCTGCACTAGAGGAGATTTCCAACAAGTAAGGATATTGAATGTACTTCTGCTTTATGTTGCATGTTGTAATGAAACCCCACATTGCAGTGTTGTTATGGATAATTATGTACTGTTTGAAATGCATATTGTGAGTTGGGATATGCTTATGTCATTTGCATTCATGTATCCAAATATTAATGCAACAAATTCTTGAGTTGATGTTATCTGAGTATATTGTGCTAAGATGAGGAGATCATTACTGTCTTTTGTCCTAAAAATGGAGATGTTATTATTAGTCCTCAATGGGAGGCTTTCATTAAAATTTGTTGGTACATTCTGTTTTGTTTAAAGTTGGGGAAAATAATATGAACACCTTACACCAAGACCACATGCCTTCTGTGTGCGTTTTAAGCACAATTTGATAATTAGCTTGGAACTCTATAAATATTTGAGTGAAAAATGCTTAAAACAAAAGTTATAGAGAAAAATAAAGTATATATTTCAAATCTAAACACTTTTTTGTTAATCTTTACAGATTTCAGTAGTGACACACAACAGTTTCTTGCTGTGTTGTCTCAACTGTAGAAACAACGGCTTGAAATTGATAGCATATTATAATAGAGGGCCTTGCACAAATTTATTTAGTGTCTTATATATTTGTGTGTGTGTGTGTCTTTGTCTGTCTGTCTGTCATTCTGACCTAGTATCTTCACCTATATTATTTGAACAGATTTTCTTCGATTTCAGTATGGGAGTATCTTACTAAAATTTTTTGGTCATTTATGATTTTAGGTTATGTTGATCATAATGAAGTCCACTTCACTTAATTGAAAAAGTGGGTGCTCTCATATGTGTATGTTTATACAGAGTTTACCATAAATGGATTACAGTATTAGGGTGTGTTTTATATGGTACACTCTATATGTGTATAAATTTTGTGATTTGAGATTGCCATGGCATTGTTGTTGAAGATTATAGACTTCTGGGATATGACTATGTTGAGTGGTAATTTGTTGCCAATGTTTAGGGGAGCTTTCTGCCTCCATCTTAAGGGTGGGCAAGAGGAGTAAATTTCTGGGAGAACCGGTTGTAATGTGTAGGAAAAGAGGGGAATCAGACAATAGTTGTAGCTTGCCAGTATGAGGGAAGGTGTTGTGGGTTGGGAGGAATTGTGTAGGGTCAGTTAAAGGCAAGGAGAACAGAGTTGAAGAAGTGGGAGGAAGGAGCAGATGAAGAAACACAGGAGGAAGGAGAGCCAAGTAATGGAAACAAAATGACAAGAGAGACTTAACAGTGGGGTTAGCTAACAGAAGAAGATGAGGCAGAAGGAGAGTCTGGATCTTTTGATCTTAGAAAGGGCTGGTTACCTTCTAGAGAGGTTTTTGCTGTTGTGTATGTGCATGAATGAGAAGGTTTCCATGATCTGAAGACAAGGCTATCTTGTCTGTTCAAGTTTTTGGGATAGAGACTGAGCTCCATTCTGCTGTTACTCGGAATAATGCAACCACTGGTTCAAGCATCATATTCATTTGTGACTATTCTGAGTTTGGAGAGTGCAAGCTCCTCAACAGCTTCAGTAACATTACCAATCAACAGGATGTCATATCACATAAGACTAATCTTAATGCTAGACAGTTTTAACCACATTTTATAAACAAGCCACATTTAGGTCCTTTGTTGCAAAGAGTGGCATTGGTAATTTTATGTACTCCGTTACGAAGTATTCCCTTTCTGTTCTTCTAGTGTTTGTTATCTGCAGGTCATTTTAAAAATTCAGACTTTGAATTCAATATGAAATGAACACTGTTGTTGTCGTAGTCAGCGGCAACAGCCAACCATGGCCAGTAATTATCAGAACTGTTTTCTGCTGCTAATATTTTAAAAATATATACATATTTTGTATTTTGACATGGTACATACTGTGTTGTAGAGAAAACACTGTTCATAAGAATTAAAAGTTCATTCATGCAAGGACTGTAACTTTGAAATATGGCAGTCCTTTAGACTACCCATCCACCTAACCATGACACCATAAAGTCTGGCTTTTGCATCCATCTTCCTATACTTACGTCCTTTTCTTTCAGATGTGGTTTTTATTTTTTAAGTTGTTAAACTCTTAGTTTTGTATTAAGTTACAACCGTGTAATAATGAAAATGACAATTCAGTGTTTGTTGATCACAAGTACAGGAGAGTCAGGCAGTGAAGGAAATGTGAAAATTGTTTTCCTTTTTTGTTGGATAGAGTAACTTGCTGCATAACCCTTGTACATAATTACAAATTAGAGTATGTCTTGTCTTTAGTACACATGGTAAAAACTAATGTGACCTGAAACAAAGAGTTGTTTTAAGTTCAAATTTTATTGATCTGTCACCTGCAAGTGCAACAATTCTCTGCAATATTGAAAATTTCTTAACAGTAACTACAGTGTTACACTTTTTTATCTTTAGAAACCATATTAAACCAGCTGTTCTTCCTATGGATATCTGAAATATGTTATTTAGAGCAGTGGCACAACCTTAGTCATACTCTAACATTAAAAATTTATACTTCCAGTTGTTTGGTTCATGCCCCATAAGAATAAATTTTCTTGAACAGTAATACATATGTGTAAAGCCCATAATAATTCATTCCAGTCTCTGTAAGTAAGTAATAATCACTCCATCTCATTTGGAGTCCACAGATCTTATGTTTTCCATGCCTGTATAAACAGGGATAAAAGAACATGCCTTGAAATGTCAATATTTTGCTGTCTCTATTTTGTTGTGTAGTATCTAAAATGTTGTGTACTTTATATACCATTTGCCAACCTTGAAACTTTAACACAAACTGCTGGAACGTTCTTCTTTGACTGCTTGACAGGATGTATCACATGGAAGTAATTTCCAAAACCTTGCACAAATTAGAGTTTCTTTTATTTTAAAGTTCATATATTTGAGCTCTTGAGTATTACAAAGTGTAATTTTTCCGTACAGTTTGACACTATATATAGTCATAGGTGTGTCAGAGCAGTGACACTCAAGCCATGTGTATCAAAGAGTGAATTTCATTCTTTCACTTGCTGCACCAAATACCATGCACAGTATGTCACAAATTTCAGTAGTGTGGAGGCTTAGGAATCTCTAAGCCAGACAGAATAGTGGCCACACAGAATCAGGTACGCGGTACTTCAGGAAGTGGTAAATGTTTCAGTCATTTCTGTGATGGTTCGAAGCTTATCATCACCGTTCCTTCAAGCAGAGATGCTGTAACTCATATATATATTTCCTAAAATTGGTTGTTGAAATATCAGTTAGCATTCAACTAGTTGTTTGCTGCTGGTGTAATTTTTTATGTTGCCTTTCATGGGTAACACACATTAAGCTTGTACAGTCCCTGCAGCCTGACCATTTTACACAGACTAGAAGAGCTTAACCTTTTGACGCCTAATGACGACTATAGTGGTCGCACCGCACCACTAACCTCTAAACGTTTCATTTTATATATTTATTCAACAAATATAGGTACTGAATATTTTAAACATGTTATATACTCTCCGTTTTTTCCTCTTCAAAATGCAGTTTGTTTCATAAATCTAACATATTTGGTTCCTGTATT
>Ga0123355_10021684_pt1 | contig 10286 bp, 3 predicted proteins | sample TergutEmb28metaG_3_FD_89872 | JGI IMG/M metagenome (GOLD analysis project Ga0123355, IMG submission 89872) | Embiratermes neotenicus P1 segment gut microbial communities from Petit-Saut dam, French Guiana - Emb289 P1 | ecosystem: Host-associated > Arthropoda: Insects > Digestive system > Gut ... | reverse complement strand
TGACCTTTCCCCCCCTCTCCCTCTCCCCCCCTCCCCCCCCCCCTCCCTCCCCCCCCCCCCCCCCTTCCCTCCCTCTCTATAAATATATATATGTGTGGGGGTGGTTTTAAACATGGAAGAAAAGGGAAAAAAAGGGGGGGGGGGGGGAGAGAGAGTGAAAGCTCTCATAAATGGAACTTGGATGTGACGGAAAACTTTCTTCAGTTGAAAACTTCTACAGTACCTATGACTTACTTTTAGAAACACAGCAGCAGCAGCAGCAATAGTAGTAGTAGTAATAGTGATAGTGGTACTAGCAGCAGCAGTAGTAGTAGCAGTGGTGGTAGTGGCAGTAGTAGTAGTGGCAGAGGTGATGGTGGTTGTAGTAGTGATAGTGGTACTAGCAGCAGTGGTGGTGGTGGTGGTGGTGGTTGTAGTTGTAGTAGTAAGGATGAATGGCACTGCTTGGAGAGCAGTGCACCTGCTTGCCTGCTTTTGTCTATTTCAAATTTAAAGGATTCTCATGAAAATTCATGTATTACAGTGTATGCACATTTGTTACACATAACGTAAGCTTGGTAGTGATACGTGAATAACTGAGGCCAAATCAGTTGAAAAACAGTGTACCTTATCAGCTACATCTCAGCTGCCATTGCAGAGATATTCCTAAAAATTCACATCTGGTACTATAGGCTCATTCAGTACAAGGAAGTAATTTTGTGATTGGTCAATAATTAAGGGCCCTTTACTTGGAGAACAAAGTACTTTTTCAGCTTTATTTCTGCTTACATTGAAGAGACATCCTTGAAACTTCATAACTCACACGAAGCGCACATTAGTTCGAGAACAAAGTAACTTTTGCCTGTATCTGTGCTACCATTGGAGGGATGTCCTTGACAGTTCATATGTCATATTTTCCACACACTTGCTATAATCATTTTAAGTGTCATTGTGATTGGTCAAAAATTAGAGGAACTTTATTTGAAACAAGTAACTTTTTGGCAATATCTCAGTTTCCAAATTTAAGGATTTTCTTGAAATGCCATACATCACACTCTCCATGCATACTCTACAATAGCTGTAAGTTTGGTTGCAATCAGGCACTAATTAAGGATGCTTTGTTTTGGGAACAAGGACCATTTTGTCTGTATCTTGGCTTCCTTTGGAGGAATTTTTCTGAAACTTCTTATCTCGCACACTCCATGCATGCACTACATACATGTAAAGTTTGCTTGCGATCGATTAGTAACTAAAGATACTTTACTTATAGAACAAAGTACTTTTTTTGGCTTTTATCTCGGCTTCCATTGCAGAGATCTTCCTGAAACTTCATACTTTGCACTTTCCACGCATGTGCTACATATGATGTAAGTTTGTGACTGGACAGTAGTTAAGAATAATTAAGAACACATTGCTTCTTTAGCTGTATATTAGTTCCCATAGGAGGGATTGTCTTGAACTTCACACCTCTCACTTTCGAAGTTTGCGCTAAAAACGATGGAAGTTGGGTTGCAATCGGTCATTAATTAAGGGCTGTTTACGTGAGAAGAAGGTATCTTTCCGGCTGTATGACCATATTCCATTGGAGGTATTTTCTGGAAACATCGTACCTGGCATTTTATGTTAAGAACAAAGACCTTTTCGGCTGTATCTTCACTTTCATTGAGGGAAATTTCCTAAAATTACTTACCCAGCACATTGCATGCCTGTGCTGCAAATTATGTCAGTCTAGTTACGATGAGTCAATAATTAAGGACACTAATGTTGTATAAAAATACCTGAATTTCGGGTTCCATTGGAGGGAATTCCACAAAATACACCGCACACATGACTAGACACCACACACTATGCACCTTACATCACACCCAACACATACCACACACACACACACATACCACAAACTGTACATACTACACACACACTCCTGACAAGACACCACACAGACCACCTCACACTACACAACATACCACTCCACACACACACACACACACACAAACAAACAAGCAAACATGACTCACACCATAGACATCAACATGCACGCACAGAAGCTGAGGAGGTGCCATACAACTCACCTCACACACACACAATGACCACACAAATAACCATTGAATTGGGTTGCTCACAGTGCATACTGTTGTGTGAACAATAGGAAGTGAATTACCATTTGATATAACGTACTTGTTTGTAGGCAACAGACAAAACACCATTCCAAGTGCTGATGAATGACCATATGGTCATTGTGTGCACACTGTCGGCTGTAGCATAGCGTAGTTTGTTAGGGAGGCACCATTACAGATGGGCCTACTGCCTTGACCTTCTACCCTGGTGGAAGCAAAAGGTTTTTTGAAATGTTGGTGTTTCTCTACCAGATTGCACGGCATCACATACAAGGAGACAGTAATGTTGAAGAGAACATCACATCTCACAATATGCAGGAAGTTCTCATCCATGATGTCTTCCACAAAGAACTCTAATAAAGGTGTTTGTCATGTTCAATTGCAGTGCATTAATACTAGCTGATAAGATCTGAGCTTGGTGTCTGGTGAGTGGGTGTTGCAGGGGAAGGGGATAGCCTGCAGATATGATGGTTACTGCGAGACATGCAGGTGTGTGTCATAAACCCTGCCTAAGCCCACAAAAGCAAAAGGTGTTTCCCTGGCCAATTGTGTTGAGTTACGGCAGTACTTTTTTATGTTGTTAGTCTTAACTGTGTTGACAAGGTTGTTTGCTCACCTTATATTATTCAGACTTTGGTAGATACAACCTGTCACTTTTCAAGATCCAAGTACATGTCTTGCTAGCTTCCTATTTGAATGCTTTCACATACATTAAAATGCATTCTCTTAATCACTCCGAAGTTTTCATTGGTATAGTGAATGGTCTGTGGGCTGGGCAACTAAGGATTTTTGGTTCTGCAGCATTGTGTTTCCTCACAAGGCACATCTGTAGGCAACCTAAACACATCTGCTTCTTCCTTGCAGCAGTTTTCATCTCCATTCATTACAACTCATTTCTCCCTTACAAGACTAAATGACAATAAATTCAAACCCCACTCTCAAAAAGCCATTCCCTACAGCACAATCACTTTATGTAATAAATAGGTCCACTATCACCCAACAGTGTTAGCTAATACTCCAGGTGGTGAATGAGACTAGTATCTGAGCAGTAAAGGGACTTGTTGATTAACTGGGTATTGATCAAGACTGTAACTGTTGCACAATGAATGATTCAAACCCATCCAGTTCACTTGAATGAAGGGTTCACTGATCAGAGACCCTGGTCTCATCAGTCCCCTTGCTGCTTCATTCTTTTGGACCTGTTCACTCATGAAAAACACTCTACCTCTATACACATTACTGGCAAAACAATGTCCCTTTGATTGGCTATACTATTTACCCTAGACATGCCATGTTATTCACATGTTTAACTGTGGCCACACATGTGACCATTTATGATTGTGTATAATGGGTCCATAAATTTACCAAATGTAGGAACCACTGCAAAGTTTTAGGTGCCAGACAGGTGACATGAAGCAAGTTCCATGCTGTGGGCCCCTGTATATTAGCTACTCACATATAAAATTTAGTATTCCATGTGACTTTGACCCTGAAATTTTGTGTCTTTGATTTATTAGAGTGATGACAGAAAAGCTATTCTACATCGAACTCCTTAATTGGTCATATATGCCAACATGCTGTTGTAGCCCAGTCCTTGCTCATTGGTAGGTGAGGGAATTGGGGTTGTTAATTGTCAAAAACTGCAGTCATCTGAGTATGAGGCTTTATTTCTGATAGAATTGTGGTGCTGAAAACAAGGTCACAGCATTTGCAACACTCTTGTGTGGGGCTGACACAAATTCCCACCTTTGAAAGTTATTGTCCAGAGAATGTATGAAGAGAAGTGTGTGTGAATACAAACATGTTCAAATCTAGTTAAGCTGACAGAAGGCTGTGAGGTGCCCTAATATGCCCTATAAATTATGCACACAGCCGAGTAGATGGATTATTTCGTTAGACTGATCAAGGTCCCCTGTAGAACGAGTATTTGGTTACACTGTGTGAGGTTCCCAATAAAATCTAAAAAATACACGTTCCATCAGAAGATACAATCCACACTGATACAATATATAGCATAATCAGTGACTACAGTCAATTTATCACAATCACATGAGCCATGGGTGTCCCCTTTTTTGGACATCCCACAACTCTGCATAATCTAATCATATTTCCACAATTGTTGGAATCACTTTTGATTACTGTTTCCCTGAAAACGTTTTTATAAGGGGAAGAAGAGTTGCAGACAGGCAAGTGGGGTAAATTGAAAGCAGACTTGGTGGAAGCCCTAGGCGTAGATGGAGGATATTAAACTGGATCGCGAAGATGAAGACTGGAGGGGTTGTACTTCATTCTGTGGCTCAGGATAGAGAGAAGTGGTGGGCTCTTGCTAACTTGCTAATGGGCCCTTCACTTGCATAAAATGTGGGAAAGGTTGCTGAGGAACTATTGGAACTTGTTCCATGGAGTTACAAATTTAAATGAAAAATATACAAAAAACTGATTACTAATTAACAGGTGCTGTTGAAATTTGTGTTACATAACGTTCATTAATGTTCACAGAATTCCAGCCAGTGTGTTCCAGTGTAACTGGAATTACTACGAACATGTTCATTTCAGATTCCTTGTAAATCAATACACCAAGCATCAGCGGAAACTTATTTTCTGTGTCAGTTCATACATCAACGTTCAAACGATCCGTGGACGAAATCACTTAGCTTACAAGTAGTAATCTGTGACTCAAACTGGCGACATTGCAGAAGCTTACAAATGGCTGACGGAATGTAGTATTTGCTTTTCTGTTTGAATATCCACGAATGTTATTCTTATATGGAGTGTCACAGATGGTACGTGCATACTTTGTGCAGTTATGTTCGTGTTGGAGTTGTTTATAACGCGTTTCTGATAACGTGTCGCTGAATACGCTTCATTGCAGCGTACAATGAATTGCGAAACGTGGTTGTTGGAGGTGTGAGGTTGAATTTAAGCTATGGCTCTTTTGCCAGCAACAGTTTCCTGTTTTTTTGCCATTAATCACTGACGCGTATAAATGAGAAGATTCTGGACGTAATGTTTGGTTGGACAACATTACGTTTTGCCAATTGATGGTAAATGAATGCATGGAAGGATGGACGGACGGATGGATAAATAAATACATCAGTAAATAAATAACCTGACATGATCTGACCCGACTTAATGTAACGTAAACCAACCTAACCTAATCTAACCTAACCATACCTGACCTAAGCGAACATAACCTAACCTGTCCTAACCTAACCTCACCACTGACCCGGAACATGTAAGAGTGGGAATGTAATTTTTATAATTTAAAAATAGTAGACATTGTATGAAGTGTGTGAGTTGTGTTATTACAGTTGATAATGGATTACATTTCATAATAAAATGTATTCACCGAAGAATGTCAGTGTTACAAAATTAAGGAGGGGAATGGTAGGTTACATGGAATGTGTGCAAGGCTGTTGTTCACAACTCAGTGGAGGTGATTAGTTTGGATGATCAAGCTCTGATGGTAGATATTAACATCGTCCTACATAAGGTGTGATGTTGCAGATGGGATTGATCTGGCTGAGGGTGCCTCGGAATGTTCATTTTTTGGGTAATGAGAGAAAATTGTATGCCTGTTGGGTAATTGCCTGCTTTACAAGAAGGCAGTTTTGTGGACTGGATTATGAAGGGATCATCCATTAATCTGTGGCAGGGGAAAAGTTTACCTTTATCTTCAAAGCATCCAGACAACCTCTGAGGCCAGCCCAGTCTCCTGTTCAGTTGTACTTGGGATACAGTGTCTGGGCCAGGATTAAGATTTTGTGGAGCTGTAGTTTGTGTATGTGTACACCCCCGCATACTCTCAATATGTGGAGATTAGTGAAACATGGGAACAGCTATATAGTGCATAGTTTTTGTCTGATGGAATTGTCAAGTGGGTGGATAGGAGCAAGCCACTAATGCAGCAACAATGTCATGTTTGGTCTATTCCTTCACCCTGTCTCTGTACTTACAGTTGACTTTCTCATGCTGAAGTTCTAAGCAAATAAACAAACATCACTCACCATTTCACCACACCCAGTAAGACCGTCCGTAAGCTCCACTAACTTCACCACTGGCATTGCACTAAGATATCATCCACTAATTGCTGGCAGGAAAAAGTTTACTCTCATATTCAAAGCAGCCAGACAATGTCTGAAGCCAGCCCAACCTCCTGTTTAGTCCTACTCACAGTAAAGCATCTGGGTCCAGAAGGAAAGTGTACCTCTGTCTGTTACCAGAATTTAGATTTTGTCAGTCTGTAGTTTGTGTACGTGTACACCTATGTGTAGTCTCAGTGTGATGAGGTTAATGAAACATGGAGCTATGATATGTAGTGTATCCATATTCATGATGTGTGTTCCTTACAGCACAAACTCTTGTATGAAAAATGGGAATTGGCTTACTACTGGAAATAATTTATTTGTTTACAGGCAATTGCAACAAAATGCTGTTAAGAATGATGAAGAATTTGCATGTACTCGTCTGTTCACACTGTCATTTGGGACCCCAGTGAGTTCAGATTGAGGAAGAAGATGAGGAAATTCTCTGTGTTGTAAGCTGTAGCGCAGTGTAGTCTGGTAGAGAGGCACCATTACAGATTAGCCTACTGCCTCTATCATTTGCACTAATGAAAGCAAAGGTTTCTGTGAAAGTTTGGTGCTTGTCTGCCAGACTGCACAACGTCACAAGAAGACAGTAATGTCGAAGAGAATATCACATCTATCAAGATGCAGGAAAATCCCTCCATGATAACATGTACTTCGCAAGGGACCTTTATCAAGGTTTGTGTCATGTCACATTGCATTATGCTGTTTTGTGATCAGCTTGGAAAGCATACAATTGCAGAGGCCAGTGTAGATCATTGTAAACTGTCTTGTGTAACATCTTATACCAATCTATGAGCATAGTGTTTGGTGAGTGGATGCATGCAAGTGGTGTTGGGAGGGGTGTAGCGTGGAGAGAAGATGGTTACTGCAAGATATGCAGGTGTGTGTAGCAAGCCCTGCTAAGTCCACAAAAGGAAAAGATGTTTCCCTGGCCTAATGTTTTCAGTGAAGACAGTATACCTAATTTGACTTGTTAGTCTCAGCAGTGTTCAGTGACTGGTTTACTGACAGGACAGTGTCCAGGCTTTGGTGTATGTGGCATGTCACATTTCCAGATAGAAGTTAAAAACATTGCCAATAAAAATAAATAAATGAAAAATAAATCAATACATGAATTCATACATATATACACACATAGATAAGTGGATAGATAGGTAGTTAAATATATATAAACAAATGGATAAATAGGTAATTAAATAAATATATATGGCAATTAATTACCTACTCTAACAGAACCAAAAACATACGACATACATTCCATAGTTGTGTTTTTCTCATCTGTGACTAAAAGTTCAAGCAGTTTGGTGGAGGAGGTTAATGTAGTTTCACATCTATATAAATATTGTATTATTCTGTTCATTTTTGTTTTATGCAGCCATTGTGGAATTTTTCTTTGTTGCTGTAGACAGAGAATGAAATCAACCTTGGTGACTTGTGTTATAATACGTAGTAATGTGGGGTTTTATTACTCTTTGCTAATAGGTGTGAGGAGGCATCATTAGAGAGACTGATTCTCTACCTTCTGGCTTGTGGAAGCAGTACTTCAGATATGTCTGCAGTTTGCCTTCAAGGTCCTTTGGTGTAGCCCCGTGTTCAAATAGGAAGGATTACTGATGTTTGACAACAGTTCCTGCCAGAATTTGTGGTCATAGGTAAAACAACGGTAATCATTACTATTTGGACGTAGTGCTGGCCAAGGTTCCATGACATCCTTCTGTGTGCAGAGACATTTGACTTCAGATTGAGGGCAGCCAGCAAGTTCCTTCTGTTCTGGTTTCTGCACATGAACTGACATGTTAGTGTACCAAACTACAGGTCAGTGTCTGTATTTTTCAATGCTGAATTGAATTACCACATTAATAAAGAAATATGTAGTGTATTAAAATTTCATGGTTCTGTGTCACATAATTATTATTCTTTTGACAGTCCTGCAGTGACGTTAGTAAAAGGGAAGCTGTCTTCTGAGGATTTTGAAGGATGTGAAGCTTGAGGGTCATCAGCCAAGCCATGTGGGTCTTAAATTGTGGACCATCCACCAGGAGCACCTGTATTAAAGGTGTGTTACTTATGATATTGCTCATGGTTTGCTGAGATAGATCCGGCATTGAAGTTAAACAGGGGGTTCTTAGGTGTGAGGTGTTTGGCAGGGCTCTGTATGAATCAGAAATAACCCTTGTTATAGGGGTTAGTTTACCCTCGTGACTATAACACAGCCACAGTGGGTAGTGTAGAGGTCACAGTTAAAGAGGGCACACCTGGGGTGGAGTCTTACTAGGTTATCCTGCATGACCAATCAATGCCCGTTTCTGTGTATAGTACTTTGAGTTAAACATTTGTTATCCTTGTTGCAAGACCTCTTTCACCAATGTAAAAATATTTCTATTTTACTGTAGCAGTACATGAAGAAAAACACGACAGTGACATGTTCTTTTGCCAAGTCAATAATCATGCTTTTCTGAACCCTGTGAGAGAACTGATGCCCAATGCGACAGGCATTGGACAGGATGTTGAGTGGGCCCCAAAGTCCCCAGTGGTAATTCAACACCAGCATTCAAAGCATTAGCCATTCCTCTACTGACTGAGCTGTCATGGACCTGTTAATGTCATCTGTTATAATCTTCATGTTCAGATCCTCGCAAATCAGTAGGACTCATGTATCATGTGTACATACACATCCATGGGGCAAACCCATTGTAACTGTGAGCTGTTACATGTAGCATGTAGCTGAATACTTACCTTTATCTACTGACAAGATAAAGAATGTATGGAGCCTTAACTTGATAGCACACTGTGCCTTAGATACCATACTTCGGCACTGATAAATCTTAGAGTGTAGTTTACAATTATAGGAATGTGTTCAATGCTGTTGTGCTGTAGTGACTTATTGCATACATGTTCAACTGCCCATGTCAGGTTCTGAAGAGGGAGGCAGTCAGTTGATGCTTAGTAATGAAGATGTCTTTATATTGCGTTTGTGTTCACAGTTGGGTGCAGAGCAAGGCAACACATGACCATAATGTGGACCAGATGTGACGTCTCTGTGGGGCATCAGATGCAGTACCAAAGTGAGTTTTAAAATTAAATTTTCATTTCCATAATTTTACATTTCCCTCAATTTTATATTCATTTTAAATGGCCCCATCTAAAAAGGTTGCACTGCAGTACTTGCTAGCCATTGGTTTGAAATGGGTAGACAAAGTCATAAAAGTTTAGGAGCACACCAGAATCTCTAGGGATCAGGCTTCTTACACAGTTGACAACAAAACAAAGCCAATAATGGGTGTAGTTTTATTCCTCCACTTATTCTTAACCTAGAAGTTAGTAGGTTGAATGGTGAAAATCATGCTGTAGCTATTGAATAAGAGGCTCTATGTGCTACAGAACTGGTTTTGAGGGGAGGAGAGTGTCTTGCCCATGTTGGGATTCAAACTGTGGACCATCAAGTCCATAGCTTAGTCACTATACTAACTACAGTACTAGGACGTGTGTCATCACCGTTGTGTGTGTATGAACTTGGATCGGTGTGCAGTCGAACACAACTGTGTCACGTAGGTGTATTTAATGACTATATTAAGCAACTACATGTTTCGCCCTTTTCTGGCCATCTTCAGATTGTCTTGAGAGAACAAACTTAAAATCCTACTATATGTATTGCGCGCGCATGTGGTGTACAGATCTCTACATTACGGGGTTTATCATGTACAAATTTAAAGTTAAGTTAATGTTAGTTTGGATGAGAGCTCGCTGGCTCATTGGGTCGTAGTTGTACGGAGTGCGGTCCTTTCTTCTTAATAAGGTGCGCTGTGTGGGGCATGGTAGCGTGGTCTCTTGCTTATGTTCTAGGTGTTAGTATGTCCTCGTTCTTCTGTTTTATCCATGGGTGAGAGTGGGTTCGTGTGGGTGGTGGCTTTCCTTGTTGCTACTATGTTGTTGTCTTTTGTGTAGCTGGTTCCTCTCATTGTATTCACTGTAGGGTGTTTTTACACTGGTAATAAGTCTAATGTTCACTGTGTGTGGTTGGTTTTATATGCTGTAATGCAACTGTTCCCTTTGAGGCACTTTGTTGTGCTGTTGTCGGGGCCGTATTACGTGTTGTCTT
>Ga0123355_10021683_pt1 | contig 10286 bp, 12 predicted proteins | sample TergutEmb28metaG_3_FD_89872 | JGI IMG/M metagenome (GOLD analysis project Ga0123355, IMG submission 89872) | Embiratermes neotenicus P1 segment gut microbial communities from Petit-Saut dam, French Guiana - Emb289 P1 | ecosystem: Host-associated > Arthropoda: Insects > Digestive system > Gut ... | reverse complement strand
CCACCAATCGGAATCGCCCGAATCGTATATAACGTTTCACCTTTTCGCTTTGACCAAACAATCGGACCCATCCCAATCGCAAACTCATGGCATAAAACACCACATTTACGAGCGGTCACAAAATGCCCAATCTCATGGACTAAAACCGCAAGCCCCATCACAAATATAAATCCTAAAATTCCTAAAATCATTTGCATCGCAAAAACTCCCTTACCAAAACGCCATTTATAAATTTTATGTTTTTTAACACAACTTTATTATTATACCGCATTTTCATCACTAATACAACGATTTACAAACCTTTTTTGCACGACCCGTTAAACAGAGATATTCCGCCTTTAGGTAGTTTGGTAATCATTCAACCTGTGGAAAACTGGAGTGGCATAAAAAAACTGGACACTCCGCTGTAAAAAACGAACTATCCAGTTTGATTGGTTGAACCTAAATATTTTAAGGGTATCTCTATTTACTCGTTCGGACGAGATTTTGTGGAAATTTCGTTAAGATAAGAAAACGACGACGAAGCGTGGTAGAACCACGTTAGAAGGAGTTGACGCAATATTGGCGAAATTCACCAAAATGGCGACGAATGGAGTATTTAGAGATACCCTTAATTAATTTTAATATTTTTTACTACCTAATATTCCGTTACCAAAATACCTTGCTCGCTTTTTATCTCATCGATTTGGCTCTGACTCAGTCCAGTAATTTCAATCACATCGGTTGCGGACATGCCCTTTGTAAATAGCTTTTTAGCGATTACCAACTTCTCTGCCGCTGTCTCTGCTTTTGCTTTTACTTTAGCTTCTTCAAATTCTGCTTTAGCTTCTTCAAACTCTGCTTTAGCTTCTTCAAACTCTGCTTTAGCCTCTTCTGCCTCTGCTCTTGCCTTCGCTTTTGCCTCTTCTGCAGCAACCTTTTCCATATGGATTTGATACAAGCGGTAATCTTCACTATCAGCATAGGCCTGAGCCATTTCATCAGCACTAACCTCTAATAATTTTTCTGTTGCAGCTTTCATCTCTTCTGATTCATTAGCTAACATGTTGAGTTCCTCCATGGTTTTGACTTTAAAAAGTTTGCCCCATAAATACTGATTTTTGCACTGTGACTCTGAAACTTTGGTTAAGTTAACGATGTTTATTTCCTGTGTTTTAGTAAAAATTTCACCATTATCACGTCGCACAAAAAGGGTTTCATGATATCTATTATAATCGCCAAAAAGATCAAAGTCAATAACAATTAACGAAATAGTTCGCTTTGCACGATTATATTGTTGACCACGCTTTAACTGTTTGCCTGCTTTTCGGGCATTGTATAATTGAACTCGCTCTTTGAAATAAGCTTTTTCACTAGTTTGCATTTCGACGTGAATGTCATTGCCAGACTTGGTTTCCAATAGTAAATCGACAGTAAAGCCCTTTTCATCAATGCTCGATTTGGGTAATCCTGGATTGAGTACTTTAATTTTTGCTAAATCATCTTGATTTATTTCGATGTGTGCCATTAAAAAACTTTTTAGTTGGGGTAAATTATCGGGATTTTCAAAATACATCTTGAATACCCCATCAATTGTTAATGGCAATATTTTAATATTTTGTGCATTATTTCTGCTCATGATTAAACCACCTTTTCTTGGATTTAAAATTATCCCCCTACTTATTAAATACGCAAAAAAAGGGTTAATTTTTGCGAAAATTTTGATGAAAACGGTCGGCAAAAACAAGAAAGTGTTTTCTTGATGGGTTTTTAAAGCTTTTGACAGAATTTAGTGATAACAAAAACACCCCATCTGGGATGTTAAGTTAATTGTATTGATTACGAATACCAAAACGAACCGCATCATTTATTGCTAAAATCTGTTCCAAACTCGCATCTTTAACCGGTTCATGGTCATCAAGTGCCGTCCGCACAATCTCTTCAATCGTCAAAAATGAAATCTTATCTTCCAAAAACAGCGCCACCGCTTCTTCATTTGCCGCATTAAGGACCAGTGGATAAGTATCACCTTTCCGCCCCGCTTCATAGGCATAAGCCAAGCACGGAAACCGCTCGAAATCCATTTTCTTAAAATCAAGTCGCCCGATTTTCGCTAACTCCAAAAACGAAGTTCCACCAATCGCCGCCCGCTCTGGATAATTCAGCGCATACGCAATCGGAATCTTCATATCAGCCGTCCCAAGGTGCGCAATCATACTCGTATCAACAAACTCGACCAGCGAATGCACAATACTCTGCGGATGCAAAATCGTCTCAATTTGCTCATAAGGAAGCCCGAACAAATAATGCGCCTCAATCACTTCGAGTCCCTTATTCATCATCGTCGCCGAATCAATCGTAATCTTTGCTCCCATCGCCCAATTTGGATGATTTAAAGCCTCTTTTTTTGTGACGTTTTGTAATTCGTCCCGCTTTTTATCACGGAAGGCGCCGCCACTAGCGGTGATGATCATTTTGCTCACTTTGCGCTCGTCTTCCCCATTTAGACATTGCCATAATGCGGAATGTTCACTATCAACGGGGAGTAATTTCACGCCGAATTCGCGCACTTTAGCTGTCACAAGCTGACCAGCCATGACGAGGGTTTCCTTATTCGCTAATGCCACGTTGCGACCTTTTTCAATTGCCGCCAGAGTTGGTTTCAAACCAACACCACCCATTAACGCATTAACGACGATTACGTCATCGTTTTGGTAATGACCATAAGTTGCCACATCAATTAACCCTGTATCACCAGAGGAAAAATTAACAACCGGAAATTCTACGACCAAAGCACTGGCAATCTCCGCACAAACGGTCGATACAAAAGCGGGGTTAAATTCTTTAATAATTTGTTTTGCTAATTCCAGATTATGACCAAAAGCGAAAGCGACCAGTTGAAATCGGTCACTGTGATTGCGGATAATATCCAAAGTTTGAGTCCCGATTGAACCAGTTGCACCAAGTAAGATAATTGACTTCATTAGATAACACCACCGATCAGCAGCATCGCATAAATCAGAATTGCTGCAAGTAGTTGCGAATCGACCCGATCCATCACCCCACCGTGACCTGGGAAAATATTACTATAATCCTTGATATCATGTTGTCGTTTCAAAGCCGATGCGATTAAATCACCAATCATTGAAAGCGGCGGTAAGAAGGCAGCTAACGCAATCAAGACCCACACTTCGCTAAAGAGACCAGCGATTAAGCCGAAAGCTAATGCAAAACCACCGCCGACCAGCCAACCACAAATCGCACCTTCAACCGTTTTATTCGGGCTAATCTTTGGTGCCAATTTCTTTTTACCAAATAAGCGACCACCGAAATAAGCAAAACTATCGGTTAAAATCACCGTTACAATGAGGAAGATAAATAACAACAAACTATGATTGCGAATATGCAGTAATGCGCGGAATGAAATCCCGACGTAAAAAACAATCAAAACGTAAAAATTAATATCGTCTTTCCCTTTGCGACGATAAAAGAAATTAGCAATCAACAACGCTACGAAAATAAAATTATTCCAGAATAACGCCCGATTAAAACTCGTTATTGCCAACATGATGATAACCCCAACAAATGTGGCAAGCTTAACCCAAGTTGGCGCTTTTGCTTGTTTTTCACGCATCTTGATTAATTCCCACGTTCCCACTGCTGCTGCTGCAAATAACAGCCCGTAAAAAATGACGCCACCGAAAAAGATTACTGGTAAGTCGACCGCTAATAGTACAATTGCTGTAATAATCCGTTCTTTCATAAGTTTTGATAAATATGCTTTGCATTTCGGTGTCAACTTCGTCGTGCAAAATGTGGTAAACCACTTCGTTGGGTTCACCACAGATAAAGCATTGCTTACTTACCTTTATGTAAGCTCCACTTTTTCACTCCTAGCTTCCTAGAACTGCTGTGCCTATTTACCAACACCTCACTTTCTGCTTTACTTTACTCCACCAAACCGACGGTCGCGTTTTTGATACTCATAAATCGCCTGATACAACTGTTGTTCTTTAAAATCTGGCCACGCTGTTTCGGTGAAATACAACTCCGCATAAGCAATCTGCCATAATAAGAAATTACTAATTCGCTGCTCACCACTGGTGCGAATTAATAAGTCAACCGGTGGTAATCCATTAGTTAATAGATTATCTTCAACTACCTTAGTGTCAACTTCATCGGCGGAGAGTTCCCCTGCGACAATTTTATTCGCAACTTTCTTAACCATACCGATAATTTCGTCTTGCGACCCATAATTTAAAGCAATCATCAGCTTCATCCCTGTATTATCAGTCGTCATTGTCTCAATGCGCTGAATTGCATCTTGTAATTCTGCTGGTAGATCTGACTTTTCACCGATGACTTCCGTTTTAATATTTAACCGCATAAGCGTCGGTGCGAAGCGGTCGAAAAATTTAATTGGTAGTTTCATTAAGAATGCCACCTCATCGGCGGCTCGTTTCCAATTCTCAGTTGAAAAAGCGTATAATGTCATGGCTTCCACCCCTAAACCAGAGGCAATTTCGGCGATATGCTCGACATTAATCATGCCTTCTTGATGACCAAATACTCGCGGTTTACCTTGCGCTTGTGCCCAACGGCCATTCCCGTCCAGAATAATCGCAATATGATTCGGAATTGGAACCCCAGTAGTTAGCAACGAATCGCTTGTAATACGGGTTGTACCAAAGTCTTTAATAGTTTCTAAAGCTTTTTTCTTAAATAGCATTATGATGACTCCTCGGTGGTAGTCGCCAGCTTTTTCTCCCGATACTCAAGAAAATCGTCAAGGAAAATCTTCAAAATCCCAGCAATTGGCACGGCGACAAACATGCCGAAAATTCCAAATGAAGCCCCAATTAAAATGGCTGTGACAATTACGAGCGGGTTTAGTCCCAATGAATCACCAGTAATTTTCGGGTTAATAAACTGCGCATCTAGCTGTTGCAACGCAAGTAAGAAACCAAAGGTAATGAGTGCTTGATTCATCCCCCCGGTGAAAAAGGTAATCACGACGGTAACTAGTGTCGCAATAATTGATCCGAAGAACGGAATCATGTTAAAGACCCCGAGCATAAACCCGAACATTACGGCATATTGAACACCAAGAATTGCCAGTAAAATGGTTGCTAATGTTCCTAAAATACAGGCATCTAAAAACTGGGCTGAGATAAACTTGTAAAATGTATTATTCGCCTTATGAATGTAATGTTTTGCAAATTCCATTGCTCCTGGTCGGAAAATGGCCTTACCAATTCGATTCATTAGTGCTAAAACTGACGGTTTATATAATAGTAAATACAGGGCGATAATCAATCCCATTCCGAAGTTTAATAAACTAGTCGTAAAGCCAACAAGCCCACCGATAACCGTCATGAGATTACTAGTAATAAATCCGAGTAAATCATGGTCACCATCACCAAATGGTAAAATACTTAACAACTCTGATGATGTAATTTCCGTTGGACCTGTATCTGGTAAAAAATTGTACAAGAAATCACCTGGACCAATCTCATTAATCCAAGTCATCGCATTAGCATAATAAACATCCATATTGTTGACCAAATCGGCAATATTGTTCGTAATAATTGGGGTAATGTAAATGATGATAAATGTAATCGCTGATAGGAGGATTAAAAACATCGAAATCGTTGCTAAAATATTTGCTTTTCGTTTAACGAACTTAACTTTGCTACGTTCATAAACATTTGCTAACTTTGCAATCGGTCGTGCCAGAAAATAGGCAATTACTGTCCCGATTAAAAACGGCATGATAATTGCTAAAAAGTTACGAGCCATATTGACCAAAGCCCGTGTATTAGTCGCTAAATTATACATAACAAAGAATGTAATTGCGATAATAACACCCTTTTTTAAGATCGAATATTCCTGCCATTTCTTATCCATCCCGAGACCTCCAAACCGATGTGAAATTTATTAACTTACTTAACCTTATTATTGTAACACTCTTACAGCTAATAGTCAAATTTTCTGCGGTGATTTAGTATGGAAATTAATCGAACATTTCAAACAGAAAAACTCCAACCAACTGGTCGGAGTCGACTTTTGAATTTGATTAGTTGTCTTCGCTTGATAATTCTTTGATTTGCACAACCGAAAGACCAGAATATTTAGAAATCATCTCTAATGGTAGACTATCCGCAATCATCGTTTTTGCTATTTCAAAACGCTCTTTTTCTTGCCCTTTCAAGAGTGCCATTTCCGCTTCCACTCGAGCCGTTTTCGCTTCAGATTTAGCAATCTCCACTTCAGCTTGTACTACGACCATTTTAGCTTGTGATTCAGCCATTTTAGCTTGAAATTTCTCTTGTTGTTCTTGAAACTTCTCTTGTTGTTCTTGAAGTTTCTCTTCTTGCTCTTGAAATTTTTCTTCTTGTTAAAGTGCACGATTGTGCATTTTATGTTGATGATTCCATTCGCTAAGAGCATATGCTTGAGCAATCTCGTCAGCACTCACTTCAAGCAATTTTTCTGTTGCAACTTTCATTTCTTCCGACTCATTGGCAATCATTTCCAGTTCCTCCGCAGTTTTGACTTTTAATAATTTACCCCATAAATATTGATTTTTACATTGTGACTCATCAACTCTTTGCAAATTAATGATATTAATTTCTTGCATTTTAGTAAAGATTTCGTTATTATCTCGTCGCATAAAAAGCTGTTCATGATATCTATTATAATCGCCAAAAAGGTCAAAGTCAACAATAATTATCGAAATTGTGCGATTAGTTTGGTCATATTTTTGCCCAGCTTTTAATTGCTGACCTGTGATACGAGCATTATATGATTGCGAGCGCTCCTTAAAATAAGATTCCTTACCCGTCTGCATCTCAATATGAATATCATTTCCTGACTTTGTTTTCAGCAACAAATCAACCGTAAATCCCTTATCATCGATACTCCCTTTCGGTAATCCCGGATTCAAAACTTGTATTTCTTGCAAATCAGATTCATCAATCTCAATGTGTGCCATCAAAAAACTACGTAACTGCGATCGATTTTCTGGATTTTCAAAATACATCTTAAAAATACCATCGATTGTTAATGGTAAAATCATTACCTCTCTTGTTTCGTTCACTACCATATCTTGTCATCTCGCTTTCCTATTTTTTAGTGCAATTGGTATTTCGAAAAATACCCTACACTTATTAAATACGCAAAAACGGGTCGATTTTCTGTTTTTTTGACCAGAGAAAGCGCTGGGCAAGTAGAATGAAATTGTTTTCAGTTTAATTTTGGGTAATTTTCGGTTGAAAAAATGTTGGTGAATGCGAAAAAACAGCAAGCTCTTTCGAGATTACTGTTGTAGTAATTTAATTATTTATCATACGCCTCAACGATTGACGATGCAACTGTGATTAATTGGTCACGGTTAAGGGTATTCGATACTAAGAAGAATTCAACCCCATTACGTTGCCAAGTTAAGGTATTATCCGAGATTGCTGCGACAGTACCATTAACCATGATTGGCTCACCCAAGATTAATTCTGGTGCTAATACATCACGCACGCGTGCTGATTCTTGTATAATTGTAAATTCATGGTCACCAGCAAATGTTAAGATCACACGCTCACCGTTCGCCGTTGCAATTCTTGTGCGGTCAATTAATTGTGAACCTTCAGGTACGAAGCGTGGGAATAACTGTGCGTCATAGACATCACTAACTGTAATTACGACTGCATCGCCCATGACATCCTGTGCTAATTCCATGATTGCTTCTGCAACGAAGAAATCATCGCCAAGATTTGTGTTCCACTCAAATGTTAGGAACTGCATGGTTAAACGTGGTGTTCCGTTAGCATCCACAACATTTACTAACGCTGGTGCTAGGTTTTTACGGTCGAATTGCATAACTTGATTTACTAAATCAGCATTTGTTTGGTAGTTAGCTGGGATTGTAAAGGTATAGAAATCATCACAAGCAACGAATTCGGTAGTTCCTTCAACGGCATTTAAAATATCTAACAGTAACGACTGATATAAATACACTTGTGAACTCGTTAATGGCCAGTCGCTCTGAAACTTAAATTGCTTATTTAACGCTGGTGTTAACACAAAAACGCCATCAACATTCTTTAAGATAATCTGCTCATTACCAGTCGCTTCATTACGCATGGTTACACGATAAAGGTCTGGTGTAGCGAAGCCGATTTCAATCGTATAAACGTGAATCTCACCCTCACTCTCAACTTCCATAACTCCCGTTGCGAGATAAGAACCATTATCCTCTAAGTTACTTGCTAAACGCCCGATTACATCTTCTTGCGTCATTTCACGACAACCCATTAAACCAAACGTTGCAGCAACTCCGACAACCACTAATAATGCGAATACGCTGACAATCTTCTTGTTGAATCTAAACTTCCTGTTGAAACTAAATTTTTTTTTGAATCTTTTTCTCATTTTCTTCCACCCCAATTTTCAGATATATCCAATCCTATGAGGTGGCTATGCAAGATATTCATCTTTTGTTACTTTTTTTTTATTTTTTACGACAAAACGACAAAAGCCACCGCATAATTGTCGGAATGACTAATAGTCAGATAAACTTTTGGGACTGCTTTTGCTTTTGTTGTAACTGGTAACACCACGTACGGAGCGCCCGTTTCATCATTAAGAATGGCGAAATCGGTAAAGGCATGGCCCGTGCACAGCTGATTGTCGGCTTTATACAAAGCCTCCTTCGCTGCCCACCGGCCCGCCAAGTACGCTAGCTGACGGTTTTCGTTTTTAAAGGTCACATAAACATCTTTTTCTTTGGCACTTAAAATCTTATCGACAAATTTCGCCCTGTTTTTGACCGCTCGAATGCGGTCAAATTCGACGATATCAACGCCAATACCCTTCATTATTACACCACCTGTCGATTTTTGACATACGTTTTTTCTTTCTTTTTGACGTTTTATTAGTTATAATGTTTCTATAGGGGCTGGGGAGAACACTAGAATGGAGTTTTTAACATGCTAGATCTCATGAAGCAAAAAGATACCTTGTTAACAGAATTACACCAATACGCGGATGCGTTCGGACTTGCCCATCCGAGAACGGTTGCGAAAAGTCAAGAATTGGATGTTATTGTTAACAAAATCGTCTTTTTCGACATTAATCAGCAAAGAAAAGCTAGCTAATTTGCAAATTAGCTAGTTTTTCTTTAGTTATGAGTGTTTTTCCAAAAAATATCAGCTTTTTTAGATATTTCTTTTAAAGTCTCGTTTTGGTATAGTTTTTCTTGCCATTTGGTATAATCAAATTTTTCACGCATAACAAGGCTAATAAAACGCTCAGCTTCTACAAGTCCAAGTTTATCTGATAAAGCACGCATACCCTCTTCTTTAATTAGTGTATCAGCTCTCATAGTAATGCCTCCTTAAAAAATCAATCGGGTCTATAATTACGATATTTGGAACGTCTTTGTTCAACAGTTTTTTATCAGTCGTGATAAAATAATCGGCTTCTGCTTCAATAGCACTCGCAATATGCAATGCATCCTTTGCTTTTATCCCGTGCTCCATAATTAACTCGGCACTTTCATATAAGGCTTCACTATAAATTACCATGCAGTCTGCTACATTTTCCCAAAGCACAATTTGATTTTTACGTTCAATAAACGGATTATCATTATTTTCGTAATGTAATATAAATGACCAAACCAAGCTGAGGTCTCCAAGTAATGCTAAATGCTGAACTTGTAACTTGGCTTCCGTTTCTAATCTAATGATTGGGTGTTGTTGGTCATCAAACGGGCGATTAAAACAACAATTATCCAAATATATTCTTGTTTTGCCAGATTTCATCTTCACACCTCACTTTGTTATAGTTAAATCATCTGATTCCAATATATCATAATATTCTATTATTGTCTACAACATTCTTGTTTACGGTCGATTCAAAACTCGCATTTCGCGAATAACCGGTTGCTCCTCTGGAGGAATTGTCCCGTTATTATCAGTCGGGTTTGAGTTGGCAGTAATCTGGTCAACAATTTCAATGCCATAAATTACCCGACCAAAGCCAGCGAAATCACCATCGAGCCACCATGCTTCACCATCGATAATAAAGAATTGTGAGCTGGCACTATTTGGGTCATGACCTTGACGAGCCATTGATAATACACCGCGCTCGTGCGTAATTGGATTATCCCAACCATTATCAGCAAATTCACCAGTAATAAAATGACCGCTATTACCCATTCCTGTTCCGTGCGGACAACCACCTTGCATCATAAATCCTTCCATAATCCGGTGTAACGTCAAACCATTATAAAAGCCTGAATCGACCAACCCAAT
>Ga0123355_10021682_pt1 | contig 10286 bp, 5 predicted proteins | sample TergutEmb28metaG_3_FD_89872 | JGI IMG/M metagenome (GOLD analysis project Ga0123355, IMG submission 89872) | Embiratermes neotenicus P1 segment gut microbial communities from Petit-Saut dam, French Guiana - Emb289 P1 | ecosystem: Host-associated > Arthropoda: Insects > Digestive system > Gut ... | reverse complement strand
GGAGGCGAGAGTACCACATGTTTGTACCCCCCGCAGGACGGAGGGCGGGGGGTCGCCCCCCCCGTCCCCCCCCCCCCCCCCCCCCCCACCCCCAGGGAAAGGACGCACAGCACACATTAAACAGGCAGTTGGGTACACACCAACAGCCAGTCCGTGCATTTTGCAGAGGCAAAAACTCTCCCACCTGTCAGAAACTGAACACCACATCCAAGTCACCTAGTGACCATACCAACTGGACTACATTCCTTCACACTGAACATTTCTGAGGGTTACACAGAAGCATATTTAAATGCCAGGTCTTGAATGTCACTGACACATGTCAAAATAAATATTCTGGAATACAACTCCAGGCTTCTGGGATGTGATGCTGTATCTTGGGCAAGTAGTTCTGGAAGTTTCAAAGGCTCATTGTGCCTTCATCTCCAGCATCTTAGTCCAAGAAGAAAATCACTACAATTGTTGCAACAACAGTATTTACTTGCTGGCACAGCATTACATCCCAGATGACATACATCTTCAGCAACAATGCAGTCAGAAGTTGGAATCTCACACTCTGGAACAAGATATCCTCAAATGGAAATACACATGGTCATGATTAGGAAGTACATTATAAAAATATGGTACTATCAGGTCAATGAGTCACGCATACAGAATACAGAATTTTTGTTCACACAATTATACATGCAAAGGCAAATACTAGCTTATGAAAAGTAGAAAGCACCCCAAAAAAAAAAAAAAACCCGCGCGCGCGTGCACACACACACACACACACACACAGATATATATACTGATAAAGTCAAGAAGAAATCAGAACACGGAACAAGTTTAAACCAACTCCACAGTGACAAGGAAAGTACAGTACAGGAAAACCACAAAGGAATAAAACTGCACACCTTCCTACACTGTCAGTCAAGTTTAGCACCTTGCAACTTTACAGATTCACTGCCATAATATGATCATGTGCTTGACCGTTACCTCTTTGATCTCTAAATTCTTGACATACCTTCCCTTCGTTCACACTTACAAATGATTTCTTCCCTGTGAGATATAATTTTAACAAAAGCAGGAAATATTCATACAGTGAAATTCTCCTAGTCTGTTTGCACAGCCATAGCAAACAATTAACACTGGTGACCTTGGTAACATTGATAACCTTAAAATCTTAGGAACATCTGTAACTCTGATAACCACAATAGCCACAGTATCCCAAAAATCGATTGTGACAACCATGGCAACCACAGTACCAAGATACTCATAGCAACGATATAAGTAGTGGTAACCTTGCCAACAAAGCCAAAGATGGTAACATCCTTAACCAAAGGGCTTATTACTTTATCTAATTTGATATAAACCTGAATTATCTTGACACACTTTAGTAAAGATACATAAAACTTAAAAAAAAAAAATACTCTGGGCAGCTGGAGCAGTTATTCCACATAGGAAAATGAGTGGAAATGTATTACTACTGTCACTTTTCATAAGTTTTGTGAATGTGCCTAAGAATTATAACAAACAGGTGAACACTTCATGTGCCATCCTGTGCAACTGCAGTACTGTGCATACCATTGGATCCAGGACCATTCCAATTACCATGTTGAAATCCTGGTGGTGGATGTCCTTGATTTGGAGGGCCAGATGGATGTCCATGTCCCGGTGGACCTCCATGTCCCATGGGTGGACCTGGCATTCGAGGTCCTGGACCAGGAGGAGGCATCCCTGGAGGTGGCATCCTCGGTCTCATGCCCTGAGGTGGACCCATCATCATTCTTGGTGGATGGGCATGTGGATGTGGATGTGGATTTCGAGGACCTGGATTTGGAGGTGGCACTGGTCGGGTCTTTGACTGTGCTTCAAACTGAAAACAGGAAAACAGAACGTGATTACAAAATCATGTAAAAACAGAGTTTTGATTCTTAAATGCAAACAAAATACACTAATTTTAAAACCACCTGATTTAATGCTTGCTTTGTAGGAAATGTCACAACTGGACACTGTCCGTGTAATTCCTTCTTCGGCAGCCTTTCCATACACATCCTCATGCTCGGCTCTGAACCCAGTGTAATCACGCAAAATCCTTTTGATTGCCCATTTGCACGGTTCTCAAAAAATTTCACTTCCACGAAGTCATTAACCCCTACTCCAAGCACTGCATCTGTAATATCCTGATCTGTGGTCCACTGGAAAAAAGAAACAAAAATTAAAATATATGAAAGGTGGGAAGGTCCCTTTACATACAGGTTACACATAGCTGGAAAGTTTTAAAAAAACATTTATCATGCAAGTTTTCCCCTTACCAAAATTTCAATAATGCCTAAATCAAGAATTCAGTTTGAAACTCAGTCAACTGAGGTTGGACAAAATACAATACTTACCTGCATATGAGATGGAAATTTTATCATAATTAACTATCTGTAAAGTGAGAGGTCACATTATAATCTGACACAAGTTTCTGTGTACATATTCTCCTGAAAACTGAAGGCAGTAGTCAGTGTACAGACAGAACTACTGTCACATTACAGACAAAAGGTCAGTTAAAGAATACACAAAGCAAGAGAATTCAGAGGCAGACATCATGGTGAATTCCATGGCAGACAGAGGTCAAGACACAGTCTAGCAATGACAAATGATCACGTACTACAGAAGACAGGAAGTCGTACAATGTCCAGAATCCCATGAAATCAGTGCTGAAGGTACACAGCATAGGGGAGGAAGACTGACTGACTGACCAAACAACCATTTAACTAACTGCAAGGAGCGCGGTCCTGCTTAAGAAGCTCACAATTCATCTGACAGTCAACATATTTTACGGAACCTAAAAGTTCCTTACTGTCCTCACAACAGCCTGCATTTTGTCAGTATCCTAAACAAAATTAATCCAGTCAACATACCCCCATCCTCTTTCCTTAAGATCCATTTTTAATATTATCCTATCCTCCCATGTATGCCTAGGTCTTTGAAGTTGTCCACTTCCATCAGGTTTACCAACCAAAACCCTGTATGACCCACCATCTGAACCTCCACGATTTGACAACCCTAAGAATCTTTGGTACGGACTACAAATGATGAACCTCTTACACCCAATACCATCATCAACACCCTATACTCAAACACCCTCAGCCTCCTAAAACTTGGTAACACCAACAAATGCACAAGTTTACAATCTACATATTGTTTGCACATTTTGTTGAACCATACTGTTGTGTTAGTTTTACATAATTTCCCCTTTGTGTTTTTCTAATGATGGATAATTCTTGCTTGTTGAGCACATATCACTTTTATATTGCTCATTCTCTGCATTATGGTACTACCTTGGCAACACCAACAAATGCACAACTCTACAATCTACATTCCTCACTTTATAAGCATTATTCTCTTAGAAATAAAACAGGAAGACAAGAGATTCTGGACAACATATGGTAGCTGACATTCCCTGAATTTATGCCACTCTTAAGGGGGATGGGAAGACTCACACTCTCCATTTTGATTTGGTGAATCAGTTTGGATTCTATCAGACTGGGCCACATAATTTAGATTGCTCATTCATCTCCAGTTATCACCCTAAAGTCAGCTTTACAACTGAACCTGAACTGCAGTTTTAGAGAAACTCAGTCTTATATCTCGCTTCATTACTGCATTACTGCAGGGTCCACAAACACTCCACAATCTAAGAATCACCTCACGAGCATAAAACGAAGCAAGTTCGTTCCATGCCGATGACCCAGAAATATTAGGCACCACTGTACATAATTTAGTCAATTACCATTGTATGCATACACAAAAAGCCTGCCCAAAAACTTCACCAACAGTTATTTTTGTTAGAAATTTATATATAATTCTTTGAACACACTCATAGGATAACCAGATGGATGTACTACAGACCACACTTTTCTACACAAATGCCACAAACTTCAAAAGCCTTGTGCCAGTGAGAAGAGCATCTATCCCTTTTTTGTATGAGTGTGAATTTTGTATTCGCAGCCAATCTTCGACAGCCTCGTCATTATTCCCAAACCTTTTTCCCAGAGGACCCAAAAGAAGTGGAAATCTGAGGTAGCAACATCTGGGCTGTATGGCAGATGGGAAATAACAGTCCATCTCAGTTTTGTGATTGTTTACTGTGTTTTCACACTGGTGTGGTCATGCACTGTAATGTAGGAGGAAGATTTCATCAACATTTTGTGAAGTCAACTCTCCTGAAACTCTTCTGCAAGGTTTTAAGGGTCTGAATGTACACATCAGAGCTAATGGTCTGACCATGTGGTACAATGCCTATCAAAATCAGCTCATCTGCATACAACAAACGCAGCCATGACTCACTGCCGAAGAGGTAGCTTTAAACTACTTCTTCCAAGTAGAAGTTGGATGATGTCATTCCACTGACATTCTTTTCGTCTGCAGTTCAAAGAGAAGGATCCACATTTTATCCCCAGTGATGATCCGTTACAAAAACCTTTCACAGTCAGCCTTGTAATAGGACAGCAAATCTACATAAACCTCTTTCTGCAAAGTTTTGTGATATTTTAAGCTTCACAGAATCCAACAAGCACAAATATTTGAATAGCCTAAGCCATTAACAATGTAGCTGACACTTCCTTTGGACACTGACAGCTCAGCTGCAAGCATCACTGAGCCCTGCTTGGCAGTTCTTAGAACCTGCAACTCGAAGCCCAACGACTGAAAATGCTTTTATCAACAGCAATGACACCACAAGCATTTTCTAACTGCTTGTAAATGTTAGTTAGTTAGTGACTCCTTCTCTGCCACAAGATATTCAATAACAAGTAGGTGTTTTAAATGCACATCAACACAGCATGCCATTTTCACCATCCCCCATACATGCTTGAGACAACACATTGTTCCCCATTGCTGCAGTAGCAGGAGGGACATTCAAAATTAGCCAATTAAAAAATGGCAGACACACTTCCTGTTGATTTTGACTTAATTACAGAAAGTGTTGCACAACTGCTTGGGCAATCCTTGTATTAACATGTTTCATCACATGTGCTGTCATCATGCCACTAAGAAGATGGCACATACAGTCCACGAATGTCATCACGCCACTGAAGCAACAGATGGCACTTATGATTCACAAAAGTCTAGCATTTCTTTTCACCCTTCAAAATTGAAAATTCTGCATTAAACACCCTGCTGACATCAATCTGACTACACATAACTGCCTGGCAGTAATAATGTCAAGTTTACACCTCCCCACAGAAGTAGTGCAGTTGTGTGAATTGTGTGTTCATTACAACAAAATTCATTTCCACATCATCATCTTTAGCATTCACCCCAACTTACCCATGTTAAGTTGCCAACATACAGCTGATGGCGACGTCCCACTTGATTGGGTTGTATGTTGTTACCCATTTGATGATACGGTGGATTCGCATTGTTTGGTGAATGGCCATCAGAGTTTGGGATGGGAGGACCTGGAGTGTGAGGGGGTTGAGAATTCTCATCTCCACCCCCTCCTGCACTTGGAGGTGCCGCTATTACATCATCATAGAGATCCACACCATCACCAGCAAACTCATCCTACAAATAAGAACAGGGCACTGCATCACTGGTGAGTGGTCATCTGGTCCAGGGTTTCAACCACTTAACCCTCAACGATAAAGGCACTGCATTCCTGAGACATCAACAGCACTCATCCAATGACACAATACCGCAATCCCAGAAGACCTGAATCTTCAATTACACCTCTGTAAAAACCTCTAAACTCACAAACCAAAAATTATTTTTCTGGTCTTTCTGTAATTTTTTATACCTCATACTTAATACATCAGTACAAACACAGCTCTTAGAGAACCAAGTGAGAAATGTGGACAGGAGCCAAATTCCACACATTATTCAATGGTAAGGTACCTATTAGAACGGACACTGCTGGTAACATTAGGTTATGTAAGGCAGCCTACACTAGTCCAATTTTCAAATATATGTATCTGGAAGGGCAAGTATACAACAGTCATTCAGCTTAGCAGGAAAACAACACTGCAACATACCTGTACAAATTATGCTACATACAACTACGATCCTGACAAAAGTCAATGGGGGGATTTTAGCGATCACAGTGCTACGGACGTACATTCAAGTCTTATTGGGATGTGATGCCACATCACTACATCAGTAACACTTAGGACCACAATGCCTTTGGCTTCAGGGTAGGAAGACTCTGAATGACTGTGAAAAACAAGGCTCTGCAATCATTCAGGGTGCCAGGGCCTATTCACCCAACCACACAGCATCGCACTCCACATGACCTGAATCTTCACCCTAAGCAGTCACTTGAAATCTGCACAGAGCACAGTGTGTCCCAACCACGAGTAATGCCAACATTCTGTCCATCAACTGTGAAAGTATCGACTGAAAGCAATTTTGTTTTGAAACACACGTCATTCCTTTTTTCTATCTTCAACCAAAATTCTGGCTACCTTAATGTTTGAATATAAAATTCTTCTGTGATATTACACAGTGCTGCTGAGTGAATAGTTCCCAACATGTCATGTGATCACAGTGAAAAAAAAAAGTTTTTATAACTTCAAGAAATCAGGTGATTATGGACAAATGTAATGTCAAACAGCTAAGTCTTTTGTGACCATGTCCATACTTCCTGAGGGCATTCAGAGTCAAAACAGTACATGATTCTGCACAGATACAGAGCGCTGTGAATTGGAAATTGTGTAACTATTCACACAGGAGAAGCAGAGAACTGTCGTGAAACTAGAGTTAACTGAAAGTAGACATACAACGGGGTGCTGATACATCCTTAGCCTGACCAGGAAGGAAACAAGCGAGGAAGCATGTCAGGGACGTGTGCAATTTCAATAACATGGAGACAAGTTTTTTTTCCTGCAAGGCAAGGCGCCGAAGGAAATTCACACCATTCTGACAGAAATATTATCTTGTTTCCTGCCTCATCAGGCTAAAGACTTATCAGCACCCCTGTAACACAGTTTGCCCCTTCGTTCAAAAACACATCTCACAATATCGTCTAATACCTCTCATTCCTGGAATACAGGTACTGATACTGCAGATGCCTGGATTTCATACTGCATGTACCCAATTTGTTCCCCGATTAATGAACATTCAATGCTTCGATACCCACCTTTGGGCACTGTAAGGACCTTTAGTACCTTACATGTTGCCAGCTACGGTGGTGAATGTATTTAAGAATACTATGAATTCAAAACCCCTCCATCCTGGACTGTGGTTGGTATTAAACCCCATCAATAAAGCATTAAACTCTATCATATATTTAACCTTGTTTTATGTGTAATATGTTCTTAAAACATAAATGACTAACAAACGTGGAATGCAAATTATTTCCCGCTAGAACCGAATTTAAGCTCAGAGTGATTCACTGTAAAAATTATCTTGTCATAGGGATGGCACTTCAGAACTCTACATAATATAAGGTTGGTCGAACTGTTGGAGAAACACGGCCTCATTCTTCATGGAGGATGCAATTTTCTGTCATATTTCCTGAAGAGCTGCAGTGATCAGACACATAATAAGCACTCCCTGTTTTAACTAAACACAAAGTTCACAAAAAATGCTCACACACTCACTCTCACTCGCTCATTCACTGAAAAGCAAGACCAGAAACTAATGACACAAAAAATTTACATGTGCGTAGACTTCATTGAGTGGTTAGTGGATTTCAGTTGCATTACTAAAGCTATTACAGATATCTAAGAATGCTCCACAACCCTAATAAATACAAATCAGAATCAACTGGAATATTAAAAAATTTACGTTAATTAAACGCGTCTACTAAAATTGAGTAATACAGCCACCACTGTATCAGCCTTTTCACCAGGAAAAAACCTACTGCTTATATGTTAATGCTAATTATACTGTGATTCTTACTTTCACAGATAAAAGGACAGGTTTACTAAAGAATGCAACAGCAACAGCTTCAGTTTACATTTCTTTCAACCTTCAAATTTCGGTTTCATACCGTACAACAAAATTGGAATATGGTTATTATTTTTGAGCTACGGTGTTTCGGGCAACATGTTTGGTATCCTAAAATATTCATCGATTGCTACTCTTGCTGCAAAATCTCAGGACAACACCGTACGTAAACCTGTCACCGCATTCTGAATGCATTCCGTACTACCCATTTCCACTACACGTCTGCGCGGATATTGCGACAGGGAGAGCGTGTAGGTGAATTTCAAACGGCATTATTTGCCGTTACATAACCCTAGGTCTAATACCAAACACAAAACACACGGCAATTCCACTAAGCAGTGTACACGATGCTGCTACTTTTGATATTCACGAAATTTGGAGCACAACCGGCGAAACGGTTACGCTTTGCAACATAAACCAACATTCCTGAAAGTTTTGATGCCACATATAGTGCAAATCTCCATGCTGACACATATACAACAAGATTATCATGTGTCTTGAAGTAAATGCGTATTACCTGTGCAAAATCTTGCTCAATATCATCCGCGTACAAATCAATGTCTACTCCGTCCGCCATTTTATCTCTCGGCGTCCTCAAAGCTTACATCGCATCTACAGAACACAACACGCACTGAGTAAATTCCATTAGAATCGGAAAATGCTGTGTGAACCGTGGTTCCTGAAACACGGATGATCAATAAATGACACAGGCATTGGAACTACTTGGGAAGAGAGTAAAACGATGTCGTAGTCTGCCGAGCGTGGCGCTGCGATTGTTCCTGAAAGATACGCAAGTCTCCGAAACACGAAACGTTGTGTTCTTGCTGAGCGCATGCGCATTTACCTGTGGGTGGCGACGCAAAGAAGGCGGGCGACGAGGTGAAGTTTCGAATGTGAACTAGATTGGAGTGTATGTATTTGTCTAACATAACTATATTATGGTAGAGATATGTATAGAATTTATTACATAAAGAACAACTACACGTTTCGGCCCTTCACATTGGCCATCTTCAGGTTTAGAAATGAAAATACTTAGTAAGCAGTTATACTCGACTTATGTGGGTTGTATACATAGGGGTGGTAAGAAGTGAAGTGGGTACGAGATCTCGCATGTGTTATGTAGGATGGGTGGTGTGGGTACATGGGTTCTGCTATTATATGCTATTCTAGGTTAATCTAGTTGGATCCACGGAATAATCTGTAGAGATTATATGTACATGTACATTTAGCTTACAAATACACAGTGTGCAATTTTTATATAAATGTAGTTTCTATAGTTATGGTGGGTTCACTGATCTCAGACTATACAAAATGTAGTTCCTATAGTTATAATGGGTTCATTAATCTAATCACTTTCTTATTACATTTACTATTATAGCACATCAAGATTGATTTTCATAATTTCTCAGTTCAGTATCTGAAGTAAAACTATTATAGGATAGACCAAAAGGTGAGTAAGGGAAGTAAATTAGCAAACAATAGTGTGGAAAACCACATACTCCTACAAGTAAATTGAATTAAATTAAGGTAATACTGAAGTGTTAGGCTTGGTTGTTTCTCTTCTGGTGTCGTTGAGTCGTGCGTGTTCTAATTGAAATCTACAAAGAAATTGGGCTTCAAATGGTCCAACCTTCTGTGTGTGTAACAGTGATGAATGTCGAGGACGGCAGAACGATCCTTGGAGGCACAGCTGACACATACTGCACACACTTGAACAAATCAAAATTCAATTCCGGAAGAAATTAAGAGCAGATTGAGGTCAGGAAAGCTTGCTATCATTCGGTGCAGAACATTTTGTCTTCCAGGTTGCTATCCCCAAATTTAAAGATTAAGATATATAGAACTATAATTTTGCCTGTTGTTTTGTATGGGTAAGAAACTTGGTCGTTGACATTGTGGGAGAAAAGGAAGCTGAGGGTGTTCGAGAATATGGTGTTGAGGAGAATATTTGGACCTAGGAGGGACGAGGTAACGGAGGAATGGAGGAGATTGTAAAACGAGGAGCTAAATGATTTGTACTCCTCACCCAATATTATGCGGGTGACAAAATCAAGAAGAATGAGATGTGCTGGGAATGTAGCGCGTATGGGTGAGGAGAGGGGGTGTATAGGGTCTTGGTGGGAAAACCGGAGGGAAAGAGACCACTGGGGAGACCTAGGCATAGATGGGTGGGTAATATTAGGATGGATCTCCAGGAGGTGGGATGTGGGTATATGGACTGGATTTGGCTGGCCCAGGATAGAGACAGGTGACGGACACTTGTGAGTGCGGTAATGAACCTTCGGGTTCTGTGAAATGCGAGGAATTTCTTGACTAGCTGCAAACCAGTTAGCTTCTCAAGAAGGACTCTGCACCATGGAGTAAGTAAG
>Ga0123355_10021681_pt1 | contig 10286 bp, 6 predicted proteins | sample TergutEmb28metaG_3_FD_89872 | JGI IMG/M metagenome (GOLD analysis project Ga0123355, IMG submission 89872) | Embiratermes neotenicus P1 segment gut microbial communities from Petit-Saut dam, French Guiana - Emb289 P1 | ecosystem: Host-associated > Arthropoda: Insects > Digestive system > Gut ... | reverse complement strand
TGACATAAAATCCTTCCGATTGCACTATGGCCCTGGGGTCGACTCAGCCTCTAACAGAAATGAGTACCAGGAACATTTCCTGGGGGTAAAGGCGGCCGGTGCTGTACCACCATCCTGTGGCGTTGTCATGAAATCTGGGAACCTTAACTTCCTGGAACCCTCTGGGCCACTCCAGCCTGTAACGGGACTTTACCTTTAATATTATAAATAAAGAGGGTAAGATTTTATGTGCGTATGTGTGCAACATACATACACACATAAAATATTTTTTTTGGCCTACCTGAATACCTGAATATCTCAATACTTCCTGTATACAAGTCTCGAGTACGGCCTCTGCACCGACCCGTCAGGTGGCCCGAAAGGTGAATACCAACACTAGGGCAACCGCAATGCACATCCAGCCATACCAAGATGTCTGTAGCCGAAGTGAAAGTGCGATTCCCGTCACGATAACTTATACCCTTCACCTCAGCTAGAAATGAATTTTGTTTTGGCTTCATAATGAATATATATATTATAATGATGAAATTAAACGTGGGAGCTTAAATAAATGCAGCTATTTGTTCTGTTAATTAATAAAATCTCTTTCACTTGACACAACTTTATTCCTGTATTTAGTACAAGTAGCGCATTTGGTTCAGGCACTGCGCTACAAGCCGGAAGGTCGCGGGTTCGATACTAGATGATGTCATTAAAATTTTTCCCTGATATAATCCTTCCGGCCGCACTATGGCCCCGGGGTCGACTCTACCTCTAATAGAAATGAATACCAGGAATATTTCTTGGTGGTAAAGGCGGCCGGTGCGTAGGACTGACAACCTTACCACCCTCATGTGCTGACTCTCTTAATATCAGCATCCTCAACCTCCTGGAACCCTCAGGGCCTGTCCAGGCCTGTAGAGGGACTGTTTTACCTTTACCTTTTACAGGATTATATAAATGACAGCATGTTTCTGTTGATGTGAGTTTTGTCACCCTCACGTCGACTTGTAAAAAGACAGAGAGTTATTTGTTTATAATGTTATATATATATATATATGTATGTGTGTGTGTGTGTTTGTGTGTGTGTGTGTTTTTGTGTGTGTGTGTGTGTGTGGTGTGTGTGTGTATATGTGTGTGTGTTTGTGTTTGTGTGTGTGTATATGTGTGTGTGTTTGTGTTTGTGTGTGTGTGTTTGTGTGTGTGTGTGTGTTTTTGTGTGTTTGTGTGTGTGTATGTGTGTGTGTATGTGTGTGTATGTGTGTGTATGTGTGTTTGTGTGTGTTTGTGTGTGTGTATGTGTGTATGTGTGTGTATGTGTGTGTATGTGTGTGTATGTGTGTATGTGTGTGTATGTGTGTGTGTGTGTGTATGTGTGTGTATGTGTGTGTGTGTGTGTGTGTGTGTAAGCTTTAAATCTTATGATTTTGAAAATATAAACATATGTATTTTGAAATATCATTAAAATACGAGTTTATCAAGCAGGCGATATAGCTTGTCTCTTTGTCTTATAAAATATTATAAGATTGTCTTTACATTTTGGATTTTATTGAAAAATTCAAGATTAAAAATCTTAACAAAACTTCCTGTGTTTAAGGGCAGAACCAATGCAGATGAGAGATAGCTAAATCTGGGTACTTATTTGGTGTAATGTATTTTTGTTAATGTGCTATTTATGTATCGTCGCTACTGCTGTCGGGTTTTGAAATAGTAACTGAGCTTCTGGATGTCATCCTGAGAAGAAAGCATTAAATGGTTTATGAAAATTATCCGAAGTGCAAGTAAATATTGTTCATACATACCACAAGCATTGTGTTGGTTTCGTGGGTTGTTGTATGTTGGTTATTATAGGAAGAAACTTGATATCTATCCGGTTTAGGAGTGCGTGTGCAATGGGTTGTGACCCGCTAGTCTATTTGAGTCGCTATTTATGACTTAAGTTTTGAAAAATAAATTCACAAAAAGATACTGAAGGAAACTGAGTCACAGATCACCCCATCTTTTATAAAAATGCCGAGTGTTTTATCAATACTCCCTTTTGATAATTTTCTTTATAAAACGAAGAAGATCTTTTGACATCTCGTTCTGGACACAGCGGGGCGTTGAACTTCGGATTCACGTTTGTCCAGGCAGAACAAAATAGAAGACTTCTGGAGAAATTTCTTGGAATTCAGCCATTTGCTGGGTTGAGGTAGAGCGAATGGTGAATTTTTTTTTTTTTAAATGAGGGTTACATTTTACGGCCCAGGTTACGGCGTCAAAGTCATGATGATGATGATGATGATGATGATGTGTGTGTGTGTGTGTGATGAGTCAGGCAGCGTGTGGAACGTATCGACTTTTAGCTGCTTCAAAATATTATCCAAGAACTGACCTGCGAAATGTAAAGAAAACTACGAAGAAGATATCTAAGGATATCCGGTCTATTGATTAACAATCAAACCCGTAATCGCCAGATAACGCAACGGCGAAATTTGGTAAACTAGATGGAAATTGGAGGATAATATTAAAACAAATCATCAGACAACGGGTTGTGTAAAAGTAGAGCGAACTGCACTGTTGCAACATACGAACACATGGCTGGCTACAGTGTTAACGGCGGTGAATATTTGGATTCCAAAGAAGGGTGTAGGTGACAGCATGGGTTATTCCAGTATCTGGACACTGCACTTAATGACAGGCATTGCATCATGAAACGTACGAATAGTGTAACAATTCAGTTCAAATAAACACGGAGAGAAAGATGGACAAATTTCTGTAAAATGAACTAACCGAATCGAAATGAATGGCGAGGGGGGGTGGTTGGAGGTTGTCCGACTGGCTGCCGAGCCATGCCGCCTGCTGACTTTCCTGCATCATGATCTGTTGACTACACAATCACAGCTTTAAGGAGAAAAAATACTCACTGCTAAAAAAATTAGCCAAAGAGATCTAATACAATACGAGACTGCTAGAGAGTATCACACAAAGAGGAAATTGAAACTTTATGCTGTTCAATAAAAGGGTGAGTAAACAAGAAAGCTGAGATGAGCAGGACGTAGTCAACCAATAAAACGATAGTCTTCCTTGAAAACTTTGTGGTTTCTCGGCGACTGTCAGGAACTTCCTCACCGAGTATTCGGGTGACCAGGTCAAAGAGTGCGAGATGGGCGGTGCAGGTGGCACCTATGGGGAGAGCAGAAGTGCACAGAGAGTTGAGGTGATAAAACTTGAAGGAAAGAGACCACTCTACAGACCCAGGTTAATGGCAGCAGATAGTGTAAATGTGGATCTTAAACAAACAGGCTGGGGAGGAAGTGAGCTGGATTATTGCGGCTCAGGAGCAAGTGGCACGCTGTTGTGAACACGCTAATGAACATTCAGTTTCCATAAAATGAGGACGATATTAACCTAAGACTGCGCTCCGTGTAATTCGCTAGTTGATAAGCCGTTTTCTAATTGCCAACTGACACTGTATTTTTTTTTCACTTTTTTATTGCTGTATTTTTGATTCAGCTAGCTTCAGTGTCTAAGTCGTAATCATACTTTCCGCTCTTGTACGTAAAACTGTACATGCCTCATTACTGCGACTCAACCGTTTCTTTACCCTGCGATAGGAGGGGTACCGTACCGATAGAAAGCCTCTCTTACCACTGAGTGGCTTAGCTCTGACCGCGACGAAATCAACGCCACGGTGCAAGTATCACCCGCTCACTTCAGTGATATAGTTATACAGATTAGGCAGTAAAGTGGTGTGACCACAGCTCCAAAGTCATGCGGAGTCGAATCCAGCCTCCGGCAAGCAGTGAGACAAGCTGTTGGAGCAGCAGCCGGTGCAGAGCGTTCAGTAAGCTCAGTAATGCAGAGGTAGCGGGTGGCTGTGTGGTCATGCGTGGGTCGCCACAACTATTTATATGTGTGAATGAAAGTGAGATATACATGCAAAACCGTTCTCAGTTCTATTAGTTAAATAGAAAAAGTAAATCGCCATTTTTTTTCACACTTACACAGTGTTAGTGCAGACAAAGTTTTGTTTCTTCGTAAAGCGACTACAATTCTTTGGAATGTTAGAAGATAATAAATCCTGGTTTGTACAGAACTAACATCGCCAAACAATTTGGTTTAATCTTCCATATTTTGACATTAACGCTCTTGGGATGAAGACCTACATCGCATATTTCCACAAGCCTTCCGGGAAGAATTTCAAAAGGTGAGTAATGGATACAAATAAACTGTGACACTTGTCTTGGACACACTTTTAAAACACGGTGACCAATTTTGTTAGTTATCCGGGAGGCTAGGCCCGAAAACGGGCCGAAAAGCGCCACAGTCACAGAAGAAGAAGGGAATTTACGTTATTTAATTAGAATTGTTTAGTTGTGTTATGGCCAATAATTGTAAATAGAACAACCCAAATTCAACTACAGGTTTATTAAATAGGTAAACCAACAATTGTAAATCGCTAAGTAGTACCACAATTCTGCTCTTTAAGTAAAATGTAAAATATGCACTTAAAAGCTGCTAAACACATTTTTGGTGTTTACGTTTCTTTTAACATGAAGCACAACTGACCGAAACAACAAAGAATCTGACAAAACATTCACAGAATTTGCGTTAGTAAAATGACACATTTCTTCTAACGCTGCAGATAGTGAGATGAGGTTCTGCCTCAGACCAACCATATGTCTTTTTGTATGAAACTGTCTTAAGGGGACGATTTAAATGAATGTACCCGAGAATTTTTCTTTCATTTTGTGCAAAGAAAATGGAGATCTTAAAATTTCGTAAGACAGAAACCGGAAGTCGTGGAAGCGTAAAGTTAGGCTCATAGTTCCGATCTTTCGTAATTTCCTTGTATTTGTCCATACGCCTCTATTCTCCACCTCCAATTAGTTAGAGTTATTTACACATTAACAATATCTGTCAAGCAAAGCCAACAACGAAGAAAAACTTAGATTAATATCAATCAACCACCTGAAACGTGCTCCAAGTTTCCACAACAAAGCCAAAGCGAAAAACTATAGGTCATGTGGACATTAGTAGTCGTTGTTAGACAGGACAAGTGAGTTTGAATTCGAATAGTGGTGGGTGTGTGTGCCAAAAGTTAACACTTTTAGCACACACTCCATTAAATTGTGTTATATTTTTCAGTAGTTATAATATAATTGCAGTTGTGAAGCCAGAAGTGCGAGGACAGCAGGCATTCGTTATTCATCTATGATTGTTATTGGAAATCTAATTAAATATTCCGTGTTTGAATTTGCAAGTAGGCAAATAATTCTATTTGAAAAAAAAAACTTGTACCTTACAAGCGCTTTTTAAAACGAAATTATACCTCTTGCACAAAATGATGAATTAAAAAGTGGCCGTTAAAAGCAAAGGTAAAAATCAAATAGCTGTAATGAAATGAACCCCGATGTTAAAGTTAAATCCTAATGCACGACGTCACGTTATTCTGTCATTCATACGTTAAGAGTAAGAGTATGTTTAGATGGGATGGCCATTTGTTTCTTTAAATATCTTGTACGTGTTCTACACGATGGTGATTTGAGTGTCTAGAACAGAGAACTCCGTAACTTGCGGACGTCGTGAGTAGTTTTCGTTCCAGTTTGCTTGCTGCAAGGCTGAACGACCTTCATATCCACACGATTTTCGAAGTCTGAGTATTTAACACGGCCAGAAGAGCAGTCGAAAGTTATGCTTCTGATTATCAAATTTAAGACGCAAAGGGTTGTAAATAAAGAAGTATATAAACTCACAGTCCAAACACAACGTTATCTATAAGCAACACAATTGTGTTGCTTATAGATAAAGTTGTGTTTGGACTGTGAGTTTACACCCTTCTTTATTTACATGTGTATTTAAACACAACGGGGATGAGTTGTTTGAAAAGGCCAAGGGTTGTTGATATTACACGCTGAGATCTGTTTAGGAATGACAAGGTTGCTAAACACGCCTGTGTAGTAAATTTACATTTGTGGAATCCCAATTAATACATGACGGCCACTATCTAGAGAGCAAAAACAGGACCAGAAGAGGCTGCTTACTGATAAAGTAAGTGGCTTCTTTTGTGAATATAAGTGTTTTAATGTAACCAGGGAAAGGTCCCGAATCACGGGTTTTGTAGTTTTCTCCAGGTTATTTCAGCGAAATACTACATACAAGACTTTTATTACAATTCTCCCATATAGAGGAACAGGCATTTCTTATGTACAGTGGTGTGTTACGATATATCGCTGGACGAGATTAAAACGAAGAATTAACAGGAGGATGGAGAAAAATGCAGAATAAGGAGCTTCGTTATGGGTACTGCTTGCGCGATGAAATCAGGAAGGTGCGACGGCTGGCATGGTAAGGAGGGGAAATGTTTGGGGGGTGGTGGTTGGAAAACCCGACGGAAATACACCGCTGGTAAGAAGACCAGTTCTGGATGGGGTAGTACTATAAAATAGGAAACGTCCGTGTAACACAGATTGACAACAGGGCACTTCGGATCTTTTCATCATGGACCGTTCTTGGACGGTCATACTTTTAATCGAACGAAGTCACATACGTGTACTTTGTTGTTGTTGCCTACAGGAAACATAATGTTACAGAACGTTATGCTATCATTAGGGCCTGCGGTTGTATTTATTTAAACAATTTATTATTTACAGGTTTACGCTAATTTCGTTTAGGATAACTTTATTTTTCGAACATAACCTCAAATCTTCAATCCACCAAAATAGTTTATGCTCATTTACATACGATATTTTACAGAAAATTTGTAGATACATTTATAATCTGTCTAAATACCAAACTTAGCATTCATATATTTAACAAACAAATAAATAAATATTAGATACTATAATCGTACTTGGATATTTTCCCTAATTAGGCATCACATAATTCCCAAGAGGAAGTGTACGACAACTGGAAGTAACTGGACGTAACAATACGGATACTACTTCACTGGATTATTTCGTCAGGTGAAAAGAAATCTATTTATAGAAATCTTGTCTTTTGCCCCCACTGCTATATCATTTGTCTTGTAATTATCTAGTAAACGGTATGATTTTTCGGGGAAGGATTTGTGCTTTGTTTTTTCGGAACTTTAACATGAAACTTGTAATAATTCAAGTGAAGTTCGGCGACACATTATCATAAACTTAGGTAGGTCTTTATGTAATATGCATGTTATATTTGTCCAATCCTAATAAATGGTGAATATTCTCAAAACAATTTCGGTAAAAATACCCAATACAAAATTTCACGAAAAGTCTTCCAGTTGGAGCTCAACTGTCTCATGCGGACAGACGGATGAACATGACCAAGCTAAAGGCAGCTTTCCGAAACTTTTCTAAACGTGCCTTATGATATATATTCAGGAAACAGATTGCGAAAGTATGGGTTGGTGTTATCTGGCCCAGGACTGAGACCAATGGCGGGTTCTTGCGAACGACGTAACGAACGTTCGAGTTTTACAGTACGTGAGGAATTTTACTGGCTGAGCAACTGATAGCTTTTGAAGAAACACTGTGCTCCATGGAGTACACTGTTTGCCAGATTAGTCCGTTGCCATTCCGCCTACCCCACTGGATTTGACAGTCGAATCCATAGTCTCCAAAACTATCACTGTGAACACTTACATGGTATTTTCTCGTCCAATATAGACCACGTTTTCGTAACAGTTCACAACGTGACAATTGGCTGGAGCCCCTCACAACCACAAATATATTTTTTGTTCCCATATCTTAAATATTCACCTTCCCGGAATATTTTTCAAAAAAGTGGTAGATGTTTAGAGGGCTCTTTATTTCACGCATGTTCCAATTTTGTTCACCAGAAATACCATTGTCAATTTTGTCTTATTGTGAGATTTACTCTAAAATGTGTCAGTATTGACCAAAATAAAACTCGCAATGTGCGGTGTAGGCTTTGCATAAGAAGTTAGTTGCAATCCGTTGAGTGGTGTCAGATAATAAGAAGCATGCAGACAGTTACGACGAACAGACGTTGCAAAGCACGCCATGTAATCTAGGACAGTACGAAGGAATATTATGGACTCTGCGTCCAGGGTTCTGTTCACACCACGTGGTGCATACTGAGCCTGTGTAATATGTACAGGCGGCGCTCCTTGCCCTACAGTGGGAGCGTTGAATCTACCCGCTCACGAAAAATCCAGTTTCTATGTTAACAGTGCGTAGAACTTTATTTTAACGACCACACAAACTCCCCTTTAAATCGTGCGGTGCTAACGCATAGGGAAAATTACGTGTTACGTGCAGGAAAATGGCATCGGCGGATTGATATTGTCCAGTCATTGATGTAGTTTGTCTCGCACGTAATCGCAATAAATCTATAACTTGATAAAGAAATTCTACTACACGAAACGTTCGGTATAGCTTAGGGCTTCAGGAACTACTCGTACTTTGAATTCGAATCTTAGCCGAAATGCCGCTTACCGCGACAGAGGTTTCTGTGTTTTCTTTATGCCATCCAGACAGGAGAGGGAATTAGGCATTGAAATATCCATGACTGCCTTCTTTAAAATTTGCACTTACTTTTACGACGATCCTCCAAACTCGTTACACGCTGTATCGTCTACAGGTGAAAGAGCGTCATTAAATAATATCAGTTAATTATTTTCTATTGGTTGCGGCTGACACTTATTTCCTTTGGAATTCGCGAAATCACGATCCCGGCACTGAGTTTGCCAAATCTAATGCCAGATGTAGTCTATTATCACCCCAGAGAGAAGTGTACAGGGTTCAAAGAACTTTGCAGTGGTCTTTCACGATGAATCTGCTTCCTTCCATCCACCTGCCGTTCTCTTCATCAGTCCACTGCCTTACATAATTACACAGCAATTTTCCCAGTACCTGATCACCTACTTCGACAACCCGTACAGGAACAACGATTGTTCAAAGAATTACGGTGTGTAAGAACTACAGGCACAGCATCGACGTTGTTTTCGGTGATGACTGTTATCAGAACTCGTTAAATCCGACGAAATTCTTTTCCAGGACTGGAACCGTATGAATTCTTTGTAACATCCACCTTCTTCATTGTGACTTAATCCTTATTTTCTGGTCTCATTCAGCTTCTCTGTGCTTAGATTCCCCACGCCCCTTCTCCTTACCATTCGTTTTTTTTTTATGAATTAAGGGGTTTAATGAATCAAATGTTATGAAAGGTAAAATACTTTTAGTCGTGTAGGAGGTGTTGAAGTAGCATTCCACGCATTCTTAACATTCCTAGCCCTGCCATTAGATTGAAGTGATGTTACACTCTCCGGCCATTTTACCTCAAAGAAAGGGTCTCCGCGGTCTATTGGGCAGGAAGCGTCATAGGCCCTTCAGCCGAATTCAACGTAATTAATTGTGTATTTAAATTACCTATGTGGCCAGTTCCATATCGAATGCATTAGAGCTGAGCGGCGAGACACATATAAATAAGGTTCCAAGGAATGCAGGTGTACGTAACAGGCATGTCATTTGGAGATATAATGTGGAAATTCCTTCAGTGAACCCAATAATGACACGATTAACTTAAACAGGAAATATTAAGCTTAAACGCACTTATTACAGACCGTTAATTTATATTTATTCAAACGGACGAGAAGTCAAAACTATATAATGAATAAAGAAAATGGTAAGTGTCAAAAAGTAAATTTCTTTAACTTGTTTAACATCACAAATCATTATTTCGCGTCTTATGAACATAAAAGATAAAGTTCTGTACTTAATTTCTATAGTAAAACCAACTAGATGCGCCAATGTATCAAATTTATTTTATTTTGGAATGACACTATACATGTTTCGGACGGTCTTTCCGTCCATCATCAGGATTTCAAGACTGTACATACAGCAACAGGCATTTGTCAAACAGTCTTGAAATCCTCATGATGGACGGAAAGACCGTCCGAAACATGTAGAGTGTCATTCCAAAATAAAATAAATTTGATACACTGGCGCAACTAGTTGGTTTTACTATAGAAATAATATTACGATGCACGGCCCAATGAACGTCAAATCCTGTACTTAATTTTGCTTTCTTTTTAATACCCATCTTTCCGTCAATCTTCTTTTAATTGTCGGCCTTTTTCTTTTATCAATCTTCTTGTTTGTTACTTTCATTTACATTTTTATACTTTTGGCATTAATTAAATACAATATCGAGTTTCCTCAAATGTCACATTGTGAATACCAGAATAGTATTGCGGCAATGTACGGAAAGTAAAGTAACAACTATAATACCTACACTTCTTATTATTCTCCTCCTCATTATTATAATATGATTACTATCATTATCAGCAGCATCTATTTTTTGTTATTAATGTCTTTAAT
>Ga0123355_10021680_pt1 | contig 10286 bp, 5 predicted proteins | sample TergutEmb28metaG_3_FD_89872 | JGI IMG/M metagenome (GOLD analysis project Ga0123355, IMG submission 89872) | Embiratermes neotenicus P1 segment gut microbial communities from Petit-Saut dam, French Guiana - Emb289 P1 | ecosystem: Host-associated > Arthropoda: Insects > Digestive system > Gut ... | reverse complement strand
CATAACAAAACCAAACTCCTCTTCCATCCACCCGTAGGGGAAAACGGAAATCTCCGTGGCCCGTCGCCTACGCTTGGCCACCGAAGTACGGAAATCTCCGTGGCCCGTCGCCAATGTGTTAACTATAGGAAACTGCACAGTGAGGAGATTCATGATTTGTACTCCTCATCAATCATTATTCCAATTAATCAGTGTGTAGAACCACCTATACAAGCATTAGATTTATTCCTCACACATTATCAGTTTTCCAACATGTTTCAGCACACCACACATGCCATCATCAGGGAGTCTTCGTAGTTATCATTAGCACTGTCAAACGCTCCAGCGTCATACAACAGACCATTTTACAGTGTTATGAATACAACTACAAAGACTCCAATGATGGCACATGTGGTGTGCCGAAAAGTGTTTGAGAACTGATAACATGTGAATAATACATTTAATGCACGTAAAAGTGGTTCTACAAATTAATTCACCATAAGATACACGGAACTTCAGTTATCAGAATTATACAGATTATCAAATCAAAAAGAATGAGCTTGGTGGCCATATACTTTCCAGAGGTTTTTGTCACAACTGTGTGCATTTCTTGTTCCCTTCTCCATCTCAACTAGCTGTGAGGGCCACTCACCTCTTCAGTTAAAATCTCTAACAGTACTAGACAACCTCTACAAATTACCAAGTTCCCACTTCACAATTGCTTTAATCTTTGTAAGTCCAATTACATTTGTCAGCACCTGATATGTTTACTTTGTATGAAATTATGTTCATGCAACTGATAAATGCCTTTTGGTAAAGGGACATTGCATTACCAGTCAATTGATTCAGAAGCTTTAGTAATACAAGTTACAGATGGCTGGGGAGGCCAGATGTGCCCCAGAATAACTTCCTTTTTAATGAACTGGCTTTGTGTGTTGACACTGACTACACCTTGTTTCAGTCAAAGGGACTGGGCATAATCAATGCAGCAGGGGTAGCCATGGGTCTGCTGACAAATGCAGGCCCCGCTCAATGGCACCCAGCCCCAGACAGCCTAAAGCAAGTATGTGCAGCTGCAGGACAATACTGCAAGGTGAGGACATTATTTTTTTTTTCAGGAAGACCAACAGAAACTAAATCTCATTATTATTTTTTTCTGATAAATCATTAAAGAACACTGCACCATAAGGCAACTATACTTCATAAAGTTGGTCAATGTGCCATTACTCAAACATGGGCCCAGGGCCAAAATGCTTTAACTAAGTATAAAGTAAGATAAAGTCAACTCTGTGCCCAAAACCCATCAAGCAGAAGGCTGGAGGAGTCCCAGTGTGAGTGTGGACAATTTACAGAAGAGAAAATATTTGACCCTGTAGGAAATCATCAGTTGTCCTGCCTCTTTGACTACAGCAAATGCCTGAATAGACCCTCAAGATACTACTATACTTAAATACTAGAATTTAATTTCTTATTTATCACATTATAATAAAATACTGAAGCTACTACTGAAACATAAAAAAAAATGGACAACAACATTTTAGACGGTGGTACTGACTGTCAACAATTTTTATACTAGCTTTGTGGCTCTTATTACTTAATATTTATCATCATCTCTGAAAACATAATTACAGTAGACTAACATACTGACAAACTACCTTGAACAGAAGAGAATAATGGGCATGTCTTGAATTTAAAAAGTCCAGTGCATATGCAGGTTACTTTATGACAGCACAGCAGTTTCACTCACTCTTCAGCAGCATGACAAACATTCAGGCCTTGCAAAAATTTAAAAGAAATGCTGTTATACCGAACTAGCCTTTCATAATATGCAACTTTCTAGGAGAGGGGTGTTGAGCTTGGTCGATTAGCACAACACTACACAATGGCTCAACCTGGGATAGACACAAACCTGGTGGGTATGAACATTCGAGAAGTCTTACACTCTAACCTGGATATTTTAAACAACGGGCTGTCAGAATTAGAAAAGCAAGTTCTGGAAGAAATCAATACACAGTAAGTAATAACTGTATTATCCATACTATCTGATTTATAGCTCACTAAATAAATACCAAGGTTATGTCATAATGAATAGGAACACTGTACAACCATGAATGATAAATACAGAGGATTGAGGAACAGTCACATACTCTTTACAGATACAAAGGTGTCATTTGCCTAAAACAAATGAGACAAACATTGTGACAGTTCACGATAGCCAGTACTCAAGCCAAACTATGAACCAGACATTTCCAAAATATGTTATCTTTTTTTTTTTTTTTATATATATATAATTTGGTTCTTTATTTTTAATGGCAATTAAATTACAGTAAATATTACCCCAAACTGTGAAGTTTCTATTTGGCATGTCACTGATATTTCAGTTACTTGGTAATGCTGTGTAAGCATAGAGCTATGTATTGTCAAACAAACCACCATAAGTATCAAAAATATATCTCACACTGAAAAGACTGTTAAATCATGGGAAATGCCAACACAGATCCTTTTTTATAACAGGCAATCAAAATTCATGTGTAGTATTCTTATTTCTTATGTACAAGTAGACACAACATATTTAATGGTCTTATTTATTCAGACCCAGACTATGGTTCGATCTGGTTCTCCCAAACAGAAGTGACATTCACTAAATGGAATCCCATTTTTGTTTCAGGTTCTTTGACAAAATGAAGCCATCTCATTGGGAAGGTGTTGAAATAAATGCCCTCAAGGAGAAGCTAAAAACTGGGTGACTAAACAAGGCAGAAAGAAATCCATTGACAGAACACAAGCCTTCGCTTTACTTAGAGACACAGAAGACCAAAACACAATCAAACTCAACTGTGTAAAAATATAATTACTGGATCATTGATATAGTAATGAACTGAATGGCATAATTTATACTAATACGGTGGTTTACAGCATAACGCGTACACAAACTGAAGGGAAACGAAATGAGCTACAGTTTGCAATGTTCACATCACTGACATCATTTTTAAAATCTCAGGACTATACAAGCTTGGTCTGGATAGACGTTACTGAAAGAGGGACCAAAGAGAATCTCATTCTTATAGCTAATTCAGCATAAGATACATGGGTATAAGCAATACACAGGATCCTCAAACATTTATCAGGTCCAGATTTTTTTAAATTTGTGAACTGCAATTACTCTCATCTCATTTCACTCTGTGAACCATGAAGTAATTATCAATAGTAGCCTTATAATGACAAACTGATGAAGTTTAACCTTCAAGTATTTGGGATGCGAAGTCAAGTCACTGGATGAGTATTTACGGATATTCCTTTGAAACATCAGGCAATACTTGCCTGACAACAAGGCAGCACATCCCAGAACACATGAAAATTCAACAAAACCTTTATAAGAACCTCAAAGGTCCCAGATGAATTTTAAGCTCATGGTTCCATGCATCATAATTCAGTATTAAATGAAAATCCAACCAGATGCAACAGTTTGCAGTCCGATTTATTTTACTGCAAAATCACTCGACATGTTTCGGGCGTCACTGCACCCATCATCAGGAGTACTAAAAACTGTAACCGCAGCCTCCGGTACAGGTCATAATAACGGTACAGCTACTTCCTTCCAACGTGGCCAGATGTGGCCATGTTGGAAGGAAGTAGCTGTACCGATATTATGACCTGTACCGGAGGCTGCGGTTACAGTTTTTAGTACTCCTGATGATGGGTGCGGTGACACCCGAAACATGTAGAGTGATTTTGCAGTAAAATAAATCGGACTGCATACTGTTGCATCTAGTTGGATTTTCACTTAATATTGTCCAGATGAAGTTTATTTCAGAACAAGTTTCTAAGAGGAGACATCAGACTTGATGCTGACTGCTGTAATTAAAGATCTGTGAAGATGAGCACTGGACATTACCATGGTGAAAATTAACACATACTACACCAATCACAAGCACAATCATCTCTCTTTTCTTTTTTTATCACTATGATGATTTTACAGTCAATGCAGAAACATACATTAGAGTAACTTCATTTGGGACACCAGGACAGCGACTCACTATGGGCTTATGGGCAACTGGGCCAGGATTTCTGAAGCCAGATGACACTGCTGAATGCTTAAGCAAAAACAGTTGCTCAAAAGATCAAAAATGGTCCAGGCAAAAGGGTCATTGTGGTGCATGCCCTAAAGTTTAAACATTTTTTAAACTCCATGCAGTACACTATACAGGTGGGCCACCATATCCGCAGGTAATACGTTCTAAGACTTAATGCAGTTACAGAAAACCACAGATAATACCGAACGCAATATATAATATCATATAATGTGATATTCGTGTAACATGCATAAACACGGTAAAGTTTAACTGATAAATTACGCATAGTAAGACATTATCAACATTAAATAAAGTAATAATAAAGTGTACTGTAGACTACATTGTACATTTTCAGTGTACTTTCTCTCTCTCTCTCTCGTATGTATGAAAGTAAGTGATTCTGACGTTTTAGCCTAATCCTCAAGAGATGATTCAGCAATGAAAAAATACAGTACCTGTACTGTACAGTATCATGTACAGTTTCAAGGGACAACAGAACAATAAAAAAACATGCTTTTCCATCAAAGCACTGCACAAGCAATGAAAAAACATGTTATTGTTATACATTTTACAATGAAAATTACACGTACGTACCTGTAATAAGAACATTTTATTTGCTAAAAAATATTTTAGCCTATTGCGGGTATTTACCAACTTCTCCGTTCTTCTTTTTGCTTTCTGAACACAAACACTGCAATAGCGCAGCAACTAATTCAAGCAGCGAGAACGCTAGAAGCAGAATGGTGGCAAGTTTGTGGGGAAGCGTGGGTATGGGGACAAAGGAAGATGAGTCAATTACTGGGCATGTTTAGGCTGCTGGATTTCACGTTACGGCCCGTTCTCGCTTGGCGTGCGTTTTTAAACTTATGAACTGCTTATTTCTTTAATTTTCCAATTTTTTGGGGGGGCCGCGGCCAACTGCAGATACAGCAGTCCATCTGTACTTTCTGGTGTACTCTATTTATTTGTCCCATTAATGAACTTAACCTCATTTCCGGCCTCTGCCTTGACACCTGTCCATTTGTCTAGGTGTGACAGTCAACAAACAGACAGAAAAATGTTATGCATATCTCTACATGTAAGGCATTCAAAGAAGATAAGGGCCAAAGTGCTGCAGGCCTGATGCAGCTCAAGAGATACACAATTATGATCTTCTGTTCGAAGGAAGAGTGAGACAAGAAATGCACACATTTTAATGAGATGTGAAGTCACCTAGTCAGTGCTGCATGCCTGATGCAGCTCAAGAGATACACAATTATGATCTTCTGTTCAAAGGAAGATTGAGACAAGAAATGCACACATTTTAGTGAGATGTGAGGTCACCTAGTCAGTGAAGACGTGCCAACTTTTTGGAGTAAATATGTGGCCTCCAACTTCAGAATAGAAGAGAGGTTACCAGACTATGCAGTGTCATATCCCTCATGACTAATGTTGATACCCACAGTTTAAAAAATACAAACTGCAGTCATATATCATGTTACATATCAGAATGCACAAAAATCAATGTATAGTGGCCTACAGCAAAATGAATATCTATAACTGCATCTTATACAGAGGTGAGCAAGATATCCCTATGCACCTGTCAGAAATAGGATACAGGCAGGAGCAAGTCATGGTAAATGAATGTATAGTACTATGCCAGGAATGCAGAATTGGTGAGGGTGTTTGAAGCACATGACACAGGTCATGCCTGCCACCTAAAGTGTTTTACGTACAGGACTTCCCCACTTCCAGCATGGTGCAGCACCCTTCTTGCACAGGTGGATGGGGAATTCTCACTCACCCTACATAGAGGCCGTGCAAAAGTGACTAGACACTAGAAACAACATGTTAAACATTGTGTCACATGACTTTTGCCCATCCTCTATATTGATACTGCAATCTGGTTCATGCACAAGCACTACTGTACAGTGACATTAAAACACAAGACTAATTCTACAAAACACATGAATTGACTAGTAAGGAGATGTAGGAGGGATGAAAGTGGAGAAGCATCAAATTTATCTATACAGTAGGCAAGTAGGTGAAGAAACCACACAAGCACCACCTTCATATTAAGAATACAAAATACACAGTGATCTTGAATTCATCCTACCCAACTACCTTCGCTTGATGGTTAAATATTCTATGAAATCTTACGTATATTGGACTGTGCATCATTGTGATAGCTGAAGAATAAGAGACCAACTTGATGTCACAATTTCTTAAGTTTTTTTTTTTTCACTTCTGTGCTCAACATGTTTCGGACATTAATACATCCATCATCAGGAACCTGCGACTTTTCTACTGTATCACCATATTGGTTGTGTGTTCTTGTTTCGATGTGTGTTGGAGTTTCGTTGTGGCTGGTTGGGGTGGTATCCGTGTGGCAGGCTGAAGCACAACTTGTGCTTCAGCCTGCCACACAGATAGAAAAGTCACAGGATGGATGTATTAATGTCTGAAACATGTTGAGCACAGAAGAAGTGAAATAAAACTTAAGAAATTGTGACATCAAGTTGGTCTCTTATTCTTCAACTATTGTATGAAATATTTCACCTTGTCAGACAACAAACTAGAATATTCTTATTTCTTTTACTGCACACACTTTGACTTGAACTCAAATTCTTGCATAACCATGGCCTCAAATGTGACTCAATTTTTACCCATTATGCCTCAGAAGTATATAATCTTTGTATCCTACAACACAAATCAGTAACGTTTTACATTTTTGCTATAAGGACAGTGTTTGTTCACTCTTAATTTTGATCGCCATTTTCTTACAACCATCATATTTCACAAAGAAATAAATGAATTCTCATATTCAGACACTTGGCCATATTAATTTCATAGTAACAAAACAAATTTATGTCACACAACGTCCAACCCAAAATATTATTTGAGTCAAAAAAAAAAAAAATTAAGGCAACTGTTTAAAAAAAATTCAAATAACAGCCCTGGCTAGTCAGAAGAAAGCATACAAATTACACAATCATGAGACTACTACAGACTTCAAAGCAGCTTCATATAGAATACAGAGTTTACTGCACTTCCAACAGCTCTGATTCAGCCACCACCATTCTGGAAGTCTAATACTACAGAAACATACTGTTATGAGTCCCTTCCTGATACTGAATATTCCTTCAGGAGAATATCAACCGCTTCAGAGAAATCAGAACACACCACAGCAGGGCCTGGCGAGATGCGGCTCTCATCTCCAGTCCTATATTTTCCTGTCTGCACCAAGAAGCCACGCATTCCCAGTGCTTGTGCGCCACTAATGTCATCCCGGACATCCTATGAAACAAACATAAAAACCCATAACAATTGTTGGCAGGTGCTACAAGCATGGTAAAAAAGTATCAAATTACTAGTTGAGTTGGGCTCATGGCCAGTGCACATCATTACTGTCCAATGTAATGTCAAAGTGAAGTGTCAGTATAAATTGCAGTGACTGCTATGGAACATGGTTTAATTAGTCCTGCAGCTGTCAAAGACACAGCTCTCCTTCCATTACCTAGCACTATTTCCTATTTCTAGTGTTGAGGCTTATTTTTTCTTTTATTTATAAAGGAAATTAAATTAGACAATACTGTTAACAACCACATCACAAGCAAGACTCCCTTTACAATCGAATAAACAGGAAGAGTTTCATCAAATTATTGTCATTTCGGAACAAAGTTAAAACATGCGACTCTTACATCCCCAATCATGACCGCATGAGCAGGACTGATATCTCCAAGAGCACTCTGGAAGAACGCCGGTGATGGCTTGCCAACTACTTCACTCTCACAGTCTGCAGCATATTCCAAACCCTTCACAAATGGTCCTGGTCCTAGAGCAAGACCATCGGAACGCTTGTAGTAACGTCCACAATGAATTGCTATCAGAGGAGCACCAGTCAAGAGTAACCTGCAATAAAAAATTGTACCCAATCCCTTGCATTCAAACTAATTTTTTTATTGAATCCACAACTTTACAATACAAGTTTAGTAAACATGCACCCTACTGACATGGAGCAAGAAATTTTGGGTTTTCATTTCACCCAACTAACACCACGCAATACAGTCCTAATTTACCAAAGACAGTCGCAGCTGTGATCACAAAAGCCACCCACTGAATCCAACCTCCTGAGTTTTCAAGCCTTTCATATATTCACAACCTTTTTAAAAAAATCCATTTTACTATTATTCTTCTCTCAATGTCCTGACCTCCAAAAGTTGTCTTTTTTCTCATTTTCCAATAATATTTCTGCATGAGGTACTTTCTTCCTCTACATATGCTCCAATCCTAGTCATTACATTCTTCTCGATTCATCAGTTGCCTCACACCTATTGTCTCAATCATTCTCAGAGTGTTCCCTGAACAATTTACCTACTTGACTGTTCATGACATAACAGGTTATGAATACTTATGTCTTATGTCAGAACTTATCTGGAGTTACTTCACATCATAACAGCCAGCCTCCTCAATATTCATTTTCAAGTTGTCTTTCCATCATTACTGCTTGGCACTCCATGTTACCCATTTACATTTCATTCAGCATGCTATACAATTCCTGTTTTACCTACATATAAGACAGCTTCAGAGTTCTGGGACTGATTAATTAAAACCAGACAAATTTCGTTACACAATTTCCCCCTTAACACAACCCCTTCCTACATTAATATGGCTCCAATTACATTTCCATTTTTCCAGTATTCCACACATTATTTTGAAGAAATTTAAGTCAGTAGCTCTAGCTATTTTGCTTGCATATCCTCTACTAATACAAAATGACATCGTTTTAAATCACCCTTCAGTTTCAGGAACATGAACAAGTGTGCTGGAGAGATATCAAGGCTGTACGATAGGTGTAAAAGCACTGGAGTTTTGCTTTCACAAGAAAATTATGGCTGCAGAGTGCTGTGTTGGTGGGGTCATTGGTATGGTGAAGAAATCAGCCTGTTCCTCCCAAAATTGGGTCATTTCTTTTTCACTGCTTCTCATAGATGCCATAAAAGTCACATAGAGGTCCTCATCCACTGTTTGACATGACATTTTTTAAAAATTGACAATGAACACTTCTTTGTATCAGGTTAGGACAGCACAAAAAACAGCAACAGGATTTGAAAGAGACATTGGCCTGTGCAGTCTGACAACTATATGAGCAGCCTTCATATGCCAGTGTCTACCCCATTCAACCTCAATATTCTACTTACAAATAACAGCACTTGGTATTCTACACATTACCAAGCTTTTGTACAAGTAAAGGGTTCACTTCGTGCACACAAAATTCCACGCCTTATACCTCAGAAGATAAATTAATAAACAAGAGTATGAAATGGTATAGAAATATTTCAATGAATTATCCAGAATCCCAAAGCAGGTTTCGAACAGTTAACTAAAAGGAAAATGCATGACACAGAAGACTGAGATCAAGACAGGAAAAGCAAGTTCAGGACAAAGTCAAGCAGAATGAAGGACATGGAAGGGAACTGAGGAGATGCTTTGGAAATAAACGGAAAGACCCAGTTGCTAGATGACCAACATAAAAGTAGAGTAAAGTAAATAAAGTTTCCCCTATGCATACCCTGAGAATATATGATGGAATGGAGGTATAGCTCCTCTCATTCCCAACCACTGCACTAGATGGGAGATGTGTGGTCAGCTTCATGTCATGTCCACTTTACTCCCAGGGATATAACCCCTAGTACCCACTGAACAGGAAACTCAGTAGATACCAGAGCTATTCTGGTCATTATGGAACACAGAAAAATCTCTTTCTGCCACCAGGAATCGAACATATGTACTATAAATGATAGAAGAGATAAGAGACTGCCATAAATGCTTTAAATTTAAAACTTCAGGATGAATGAGTAACAAAAACCAAACCATAAGGATATATGAAACACTGACAGAATATTAACACACTGGGCACACGTAGGCACATACCTGTCAAGATGGTAAGTTCAATACCAGATTGAAAACGAATGCATTCCTTATTCTATGTCAGTGTAGAAACTGCTTCCACCCCAAGGATGGAATCATCAGGTTCCTCCAAAACATTGTTACCCATCTTCAAAACTACAAGCTGACACATCCCCAAACACTGTGACCATGTTAATCACTGCCCAGAGTACCTCCAATCTCTTGCTACAGAAGTAGTTCCTACCAACAGGTTTGAATGTTGTAAATATGCTCACCTGAAAGCCTTATTGAGCTCACTGTAGTTAAACATATTTGGAGCAAGACCAATAACAACAGCATTTTTTT
>Ga0123355_10021679_pt1 | contig 10286 bp, 4 predicted proteins | sample TergutEmb28metaG_3_FD_89872 | JGI IMG/M metagenome (GOLD analysis project Ga0123355, IMG submission 89872) | Embiratermes neotenicus P1 segment gut microbial communities from Petit-Saut dam, French Guiana - Emb289 P1 | ecosystem: Host-associated > Arthropoda: Insects > Digestive system > Gut ... | reverse complement strand
TATGACTTGACCTCTAGACACACCTGATGATGGCCCACATGGAGGGCCGAAACATGGAGCCTATTGTGAGTTCCGACTCACAATTCGGCCTTCATATTGTCGCCGATAAAACGGAAAATAACATTTTTTTTTATTATGAGCTTCTGGATTACGACATGTCGAGGTTTGTTGGCGATTACCGACGCTTTGTGTTAACACGCTGCCTCCATCCACAGAATACACCTGAATTATACTTTGTGGATGGAGGCAGCGTGTTGCTCCAAACTGTGGTAACCATACACCGAACTATACAATGGTCCAACCCAAGAGAATAGAGTTTTAAATTGCACCATGTTGAAAATCTCGACTCACATCAACACAATTTTCAGTTGACGAAGTCAGGTAACTTCTTTATGAAGCCCCTGCGGCGGCAGCAGGGCATCACACTGTGGCATCACTGATAATAGGATCAGAATATCGAACAAGTCGTTGTCAGTTTTAACGAAGTTATAATTAGTACGTTTTCAGGGTAAAGGGGCAGGATTCATAGTCTCACTTATCCAAAATACACATCGTACTTTCGTTTTATTGTTTATTACACTTTTCTTTAAATTTGATGTTTGTGTGACCGTGCATCATTGATACAATAATATAAACAGCTAACTATATGCAACAATAATAATCTTATTAATAATTTCAATCAGCTTAACATGTTTCGGGCGATAATTTCGCCCATCCTCAGGAGCACTAGACTGTGTTTACAGCTTGTGGTATAATGCACCGGCGATGCTGCCTGCGGGTGCTTTATACCACAAGCTGTAAACACCGTCTAGTGCTCCTGAGGATGGACGAAATTATCGCCCAAAACATGTTGAGCTGATTGAAATTATTAATAAAATTATTATTGTTGCACTTATTTGGCTGTTTAAGTTATTTTCTTTAAATCTTCATTACATACATACACACACACACACACACACACACATATACATACATACATACATACATACACGCATGCATGCATGCATGCATAAACGCATATACTTACATATCATTCCTATCTTGATATATGACACATCTGTTAACTGCAATTTGGTTGACACCCGGTGGCAGTAGTACAGTACACATTTACACAAAACAATAAATAGAACAACATAATTAACAACTTTGGTTGGAAGGCTTTCTAGGATTCGAATCCAGAGTGGTCAAACCAATATTAACGATGCACTAACCACGTAAAAATTATCGCCTAATTGGGAAGAGTGCGAGCCGTGCCCCGTCTTTGGGAGTTATTCCCTGGCATTTGCCTTACAAAGGAGGAAAACGCAAGGAAAAACCTGAGTCAGGGTAGCCGAAGAGTGCCAGTTGGCACAATGAAAACAGAATATACAGAACACAGCATGCATAACAATAAGAATAAACAGTTACACAGCGTGAAATTGACAGGTCTGGCAGCTGTACAGTTGCTCATATAATTTCTACCTTGTTTTGTAATGGGTAGTGAAAAATAAACACAGAAGCTCGAAGCCACGTGGAGACAGTCTGCCCGTCCTTCTCTCCACTTACAGGTTTATAGTAAAGCCTGTAACAGATCTCCAGTCTCACTCCTTTGTTACTAATCTCTACATATGGACGACGCGATTTAAGTCTGCATAACAAAATTTTTAATTACGTAATATCTTCTTGATTAGGCCGTATATATGTAGTTACTAATAATCCTGGCATCTACTCGGGACAGGCTAGTCGATATAGTGACTATGATACCAGCTGGACGAACGACGAATCGTGTTTCGATTCCCAGAAGCGACAGGAGAATTTTAACTTCTTCAAAGCATCCGGATCGGCTGTGGGGGCCACCCAGCCTCATACTGAACGAGTACAGGGGACTATTTCTCCGGGAATAAAATCGCTAGGGCCTGTAGCCAACCTCCACCGAGTGCCGAGGCAATGAAGGCATAGGGCTATACTTTTACTCCCTGAAATGCCTTCTCGGAGCGGTACTTACTCGAATATTACGCACAGGGACAGCTCCACCATACTCAGTGTGACCTAGGCTACCAGTCTGTTGTACCCATACCATTACCCGTGCTTATAAGCTGTCTACTAAAAAGTGCACCCTTGTACAGGCACTGAGGCTCTGTACAGGCCGTATGGCCCATAGGGGAAGTAGAGGTATAGCTGTACTCTTTCTTCACCACGGCACTAGAAGGGGGTGAGGGGTCAGCGTCACGCAACGCCGCTCTTTATCCCCGGGAAAGACCCGGTACCAATTGTACAGGAGGCTGGGTGGGCCCCAGGGCCGGTGTGGGCAGGTGCGGAAAACCTCACTCCTCACCGGGATTCGATCCCCGGAACTCCAGCCCGTACCCAGTCGCTATACCGACTACGCTACCCGGCCCACAAGCAGTCTACTTCTATATCGAATAAAGTATACTGCTGTTAGGGTAGGGAAACAAATTAGTTTATAATTGGCAGCATAGGTAGCTCTGATGGGAAGGCAAGAAATGAGAACAGAATATCACTGTCTTGATTCTGGGGAGCAGCTCAGACTAGAGACGACTAGGGGCACCTAATAACATGGGGCTCTATGGCTAGATAGACAGACAGGTTGCTTCATTGTGCGCCTGTAGGCATTCGTTCTGGTAGACGTGGGTATAAGCTTTCGGAACGAAAAGGTCACTCGTCACCTGACGTATGAAGTGACGCAAATGTTGTGAACACGCGTCAGACTTTCTTTGTGATTAGCTTGCAGTTTTGCCGGGCTTGCAACATAGAGATCTGACAACGCCGCTACAAAAGTAGGAAATACCTGCAGAATTTGAAGTTCAGATTGTGCAACGCCGAATATCTATGCCTTCCGACAGAAATCAATATTGACGCTGCCTCATAACAAAGCTGAACCGAAAAAGTGGAAGAGTGGAATTTCAGGTTTCAGAAATCTTCTTTTTCTACATTACCACCGGTGGCAGAACCGTCCGATTCAAATCACGACCCTTCTTTTCAGTATAAACGTCAAGATACAAAAATAACGGACCGTCTGTTCGCTACATGTAGAGAGCCGGCCTCATTTTCGTAAGTTCTCCATAGTTAGGTTCCACATTACTGTCTTCTCTTTACTGAATTTTATTCTAAACGGTAAGCCTATACATGTCTAGTGGCAGGGGTGCAGATAAGAACTAGGCGGAACCCGTGGCACGAGAGCCGCCCAAAGTAAACAGTACTAAAATCTGTTCTGGGTTCTTTCGGTCTGGCTTCCTTGCTTGTGAGAGACAGTAGTATTCTGGATCCCTATTATGAAATCTGAGAGTTATTTCACTAGAGATTGTAAGAAGGGAGGAAACCGTCGAATCGCGGAGAAGCGTCCGTTTATGGCGACGTGGCCGACCCCTGAACGATTATCTACAGTACTGCCTATTGTAAGGAAGCTGTGATATTAGAACAAATATATTTGTAGGCCATGTTATCTGTTACACTTTACTTTTGCCAGGACTGTATCAAAGCTACTGGTGGAAATTGTCCAGTGTGTAATTTCCGGGAGGTTCACGCCACTGGTCACGGGATGCGCCGTTATGTGAAAATTACATTGGCGTTCACAATGTTCACAGTATGCTCCCAGGAGTGTGACCAAACGAGGACCAGAACAGTAATAAAGAGAATTACGAGGAAGGAGGAAAAGGGGGGGGGGGGAAATCAGGACAACAAGAAACAGGAAGGGAAATGCTAGATAAATATTCACAACCAAAATTGTCAACACGTTTTCTCTTCTTCTCTCTCTTCCGCCCCTCCACTTTCTGCCGTTACTAAAGCTCGTTATGAAGATTAAACAGAGTCTTCCGGGATGTTACTGTATCGAAGTAAAGCTATCCATAGAGAATATTCTATTCTTCAAGAATATCTTATTTTTATGACTCTCAAGATAAAGCCACTATGGATATTCGAAATGTCGTCAACTTTAACCATCAACGATACAGCGCTGTCAAATAACAGAAACGCTTCACGTACTGCTGTGCCGATCTGCAGTGTAATTTGTCAAATATTTATCGGCCCGGAAAATATTTCGAAACAAACCCTACAGAGAAAAGCGACACAGATTTTATGGGTGACAAATCTATTCGCACGGACTGTAGATTGCGAGACATGCTTTCCTAAGTACGTGATTAACGAGGAAGTCAATTGCTGAGATTATACAACATCAGGATAAAAGATAAAGGTAAAGTGTTCCCGTTACAGGCCCGGTGTGGCCCAGAGGGTGGGTAGAGGTATAGCTCTACTCTTCCATGACCGCGGCACTAGAAGGGGGTGTGGTCAGCAGCACGCCCCGGCCGCACTTTACCCCCGGGATAGACCCGGTACCCATTTTACAGGAGGCTGGGTGGGCCCCGGGGCCGGTCTGGACGGGCGGAAAATCTCGTCCCCACCGGGATTCGATCCCGGACCGTCTAGCCCGTAGTCAGTCGCTATACCGACTGAGCTACCCGGCCCACATACAACGTCAGGACAGGCCGAATTAATCAGAAGGAAAAGAAGGCCACAGCAGAGGTACGCTACGCGTCGTGTTTTTCCTCAGTCTTTTTTTAATGAAATTCCAGGTTTTGGGCTTAATGGGGCAAAACCCTGACATACCTGATCAATCTCACCCTCGTCGCTGTAGTCTATAACTTCTATGGACTTCACAGCATTCTACAGTACAATTCATGTCTCAGAATTTGCCTTCAGACGCAGGGAAGTCTGAACCGCTGTCGTGAATTCAAGTCAGCATGAGGCAGCAGTGAACAAACTTGCTGACGTAGCCTGACGACCTGGACACCACTCGGGACGAGGGCATAAAAGTGCGTTATTACTCTTCATGCGTTAATGGTTTAATTAACAACACTGTATTAACTGCGTAGCTGATACTGATCGTGGAACGCAATAAGATAATTCAGGTGCGGTGCAGTCTACTTAACGACACTGTACGTTTCTTAGGATATACGACCCAATAAAAGATTAAATAGCTGCAGAATCCGAATGTAAAGGAAGCCAGATATTGTAACAAGAGGAACAATTTGAAGAAGACCCAAAAGTGTTGATCATCTGGTAAGTATGTCCGATGATGGAACCGTAAAGAAATGATTTCTGGGGAAACTAGATGGAAGAAGAAAAGCAGGAAAACCAAAATTAAGTTGGTTAGACTGTCCGGAAAATGTCTGAAATCGATGGGTATCAGGAGATGGAAAAATAAAGCAGAAGGCAGGCCTGTACAGGCTATCATGCCGAAGCAGGCGCTGGATAAACTGTAAGGACCATATGCCAATGAAGAAAGAAGTACAGTATCTCAGGCCTTAAAGCGTCGAGTGATAGATAGGATTAGTAAACAAGTAATTTGGAAGAATGTGGAAAGACGCGGCATTGGGCGCATTTACGGAATGCGAGGCTTGAATTTTAACAGTGGGGAGGATGAAGATGACATAGTTCGAAGACATAACGATGGCAGAAATGGTAGGAGGATATAAGTACCAAAGTTTCGCAGTAGTTTAGCGCCTCTAGTTTCACAGTAGCCCATGAACACTGGAATGATCTCGCAATGCTCGGACGTTACAGGCAGCTGGCGCCTCCGAAACTTTCGTATCTGTAAGTCTACATTAATCCAAATGACGTCATATAAGTACTAGACGACCGGCGTTTTAATATTATTAATCCCGACGTTTTTCTGAAGGAACTAAGTAAATCCACGCAAATTTTACAGTTGATAAGAGATATAACCTTGCAAATAATGCATCTGGAATACCAGTTTCCACTCACGAAATGTTAGAGGTGTCACTTAACATCTACAAACCCATGTGACAGGCTAGCGGTGAAGATATTAAACATTAACAAGAACTGAACGATTTATTATAGGCTTATATACCGTAATTTCTTAGTAACATAAAATTGTTTGTGTTAATCGGGCGGGATACAAAAACTAGGACTACAGCCATTACAGAATATTTGGGCTTACGTTTCAGTTGCTGTTAGAAAGAAATACGTGTATTAATAGGTACGAGACTTGTGTAACGCAAAATCAAGCAATATAAAGAATTTGGGGGCTATTATATTGTTTAAAGGACAAAAAATGTTTAATTAGAATCCGCATATATCTCATCAAAGCCGGCCTAATTTATATTTAAGTATAAAAATCTGTAATAATCAACGTTTAAGACTACGACTAATTAGGTCCATAGCGATTTGTAAAGTTACCTTACGCCAGGGTTCATTATCTACGCAGTTGATAGATATCATTTCTGAACACGACTTAGTTGCTAGTTTTCTTTTGTTTCTGCCCATACATATCCCATACACTAACTACAAAACAGCCGTGCCAGGGTTCAGGTTGTTAGTCACCGGAATCCCATCGAGGAGGCCCAGGTTGAATCCCAGGCCAGTCCATGTGGGATCTGTAGTGAACAAAGTACCACTACACAGATACTTCTCCGAGGACACCCGTTTTTAGGCATGTTCGCAAAATTCCGTCCGCATGGAACAACCCGGCTCTCAATGGACGGATTTTCATGGAATTTGATATTTGAGTATTTAGCGAAAATCAGTCGAGAAAGTGAACGTTACATTCAAATCTGGCATGAATAGCGGGTACTTTACGTCAAGACCTATGTACATTTATGATACTATCTCGTTTAATTCTTGTTAGAATGACAAATGTTTCAGAAAAAAAATTTGTAGAGAAAATCAAAACACACATTTTGTGTTCAATAACGTTTTTTCCGAAAATCGTACTGTTTATGAGATAATATGGAAAGCTGTAGCACAGCCAGACAGGCGACTGATGACAAAATAGTATGGCGCATTCGCTTTGCATGTTGGATAGCTAAGGCTACAAACACAAACTCCTAATATGAAATTCGTATTGCTTGTGCACAGCAACAATGGTTACGCGAAGGCGCCTCAATCTTACCTTATACGCACATGGCCTGTCTTGTGTAAAAATAACATGCCGTGAAAGCCTAAGGCACTGCACCATGACATGTCCAGAGGAACAACAAAATGGCTGCCGCATGGTATATGTGTGTGTGTTTTTTAGGCTCGAGTAATTACACACAGAGAGACGTGATGGCGATTAGGTACGGAGCCTGGTGGCAAAATATGATTCTATGTCAATGTCACTGTCAAAAGAAATAAATAAAGGAAGCAAAACAAGCGGACTGAGATAAACGCTGCGTTGCGTTTCGCTGTGTTTCTTTACTACGTACCATCAGCTCCTTTATATTGGACGGCCAACTTTATGCCAAGAAAATGTTAAATCTGGAGTCGGTGCCTCGTTGATAGCTTATTATTTCACTTGCTGGCATCATGTCAACTGTTTGGGTTGTAACCTACACTGCCCACTGATAACGAATCCCTGGAAAAGATTTGTAAATGAAGGTCTTCTGCGGAAGGCCTATTGTATTGCATGTCCCTAGAGGAACCGTGGGAATCCACAGAACACCTTGCACTTTACTACTTAATGATAGTCTTCTGTGACATTACAACGTACAGAATAAATAGCTTTGTTCTGATTATTCGGAGGAACTCGCTTCTAGGTGAAAATCCGTCCCCTCCTTCCTTTGCTTAGCTGTGATTGGTCACAATCCTTGAACCCTTCCACTATAATCGTCTCATTTCTTCCCCCCAGTCACTTCAGCACCCTGAAGATGGAGGCAGCATGTTCCTCCGAATGTCAGAGCAAACTTATGATCCTACAGGAAGTAATAATCTAGAAGACGGTCATTCGAGCAACATCCACCATGACAACCCAGAAACATGTTAACTGGCTTTTCCGTTTTGCGAGATCCCATCAAAGGTGATATTTATGTCTTGTTTTATTTAGCGCCGCAGTTGGAATAACTTAATATTAAGATACCTGCGCCGGTCCAACAGGACGCTGAATGGAAAGAGCACTGAAGACGGGGATCCGCATCTCGGCATCTGTGTCGAGAGACTCACGAGGGTCATGGAAACTTCTGTCAGAACATGTTCAGGCTTAGCCGCGATTCGAACAGGAAAAATTCCTTATATGCAGCAGTGTTACCACTACAGGCTTTTTAACGACGCTATTTCATCTTCATGTGTTGCATAGGGATAGTCGAACGGATCTATGAACGAGGATTAAATGGAGAAGAGGTGAATGGAAGTGGTCGTGTCGTATTGTATTTATACAGAGGAAATTATAATCGAGCCAATCCCGGTGATCACGCGGTCTAAGGCGTAGGTCCACGGCTGCTCACTTGCCGGGATTGCTGGTTCGAATCCCGCCAAGGGCATTGATGTCTGCCTCTTTCGAATGTTGTGTGTTGACAAGTAGAGGTCTTTGCGATGGGTCGGTCACTTGTCCAGAGAAGTCCTACGAGTGTTTGTGTGTTTGTGTGTGTGTGTGTGTGTGTGTGTGTGAGTGAGTGTGTGTCTGTGTGTGTGTTTGTGTCCGGGTGTGTGATCCGCTGAAACAATAACCATCTCCACCTATAATGAATAGGCAGAAAGAGGTCCGAATAAGAAAGAACGAAATTTTAACTGAAAACCAAGTGGAGATTCGAACCCGGAGATTCTCGAAAACTAAACAGTAATAACGTTTGGTATCACGAAGTTCGTATAGAAAAAGTATAACCATCAGTTCAAGGAACTAGTTGGTGGAAAAGGATGGAAGGAAAGGGTAAACGAGTATAACGGAGAGGAATGGAAGAAGCTCCTGAGAACGACAAGGAATCGTCGCAGTCTTCACATGCCAATGGAATGAATGAACGAATCAGCTCAAGGAAGTGAGTCGCTTTCAGGACAGATTAATTTTCGGTGTCACTCAACCTTCAGTACTTCGCATGGCCATCAGTTAGTAGTCGACTTTAAAAGATAGTAGGTGACTGAAGAAAGAAATATGACATCGAGATCCACGCCCTTCTGGAATTTCACGCAGCGCAGACGGGTAGTTTGTTACTGACGTTTCGGGATTACCTATAGGTCACATCTAAAAAACGTCAAGCGGTCCCAGAAGAACTGCTTGAGCCTTGAAGAAGGGAAAGATAAGTTGTCCAAAAACGTCAGTAACAAACTAACAGCCTACGCTGCTCAAAATCCCTGAAGAACGTGGATCTCATTTACACTGCGGAGGAAATGAGGCAAATATGGTACACCAAACAAGTTTCCACAAAAATCAACCAACTTATTCGAAGGTCGCTGGAAGCAGTGATGTCCTTAAACATTTCGTAGTCCCTCAGCTGGTCATAAAATTCTTTTATTTTAGGACAGGCTGCTCCAAAGTTTTTTAAATTGTTTGTTAAAGGCAGTACGTCATTCGACCTCCCTCTCGGCAGAGAAGAAACCTGACTATAACCTGGCATCCAGTCTCTCTTAACTCTTCTCGACGTCACTTTCCCTGCTAGTTACTATGAAAGCAAATTAGTCTGTTTTCTTTGATAGAAAATCGTTCGTTATTACTTCGGGCTACGTGGCATTTACGGATCATTACAAAATTAATTAACTAGTCAACTATACAACAGACTTCTAAATAAGTAACACAGCCGACTAAGAAAGTACAGATAACCTGGTATTAAAAAAACTAACACAGGGGTGCACAAATCTCGGGCGCCACGTCGACGAGGCGACTAAAATACCTACGTGTGGCCTAACATACACGGATCCTCAGTACGGAGCCGCGTCATGTCACCATTCTGCGCCTAGAATTTTGAGGTGGCTCATAAATTTTTACTTTTTATTGATAAACGCCTCCCGTCCTCACTATGGCCCTGAGATCGACTCAGCCTCTAACAGTTACGAGTACTATGAGTATTTTCTGGGGGGAAAAGTCGGCCAGTGCGTAGGGCTCACAACCTTACCACCATGCTCCGACTGTCCTGAAATCTGGGAGCCTCAACCTCCCCGAACCCTCAGGGCCTGTCCAGCCCTGTGACAGGGACTGACGTAGCTTTACCTAAATTTTGACAAAATTTGTGCTCGTCTGCGCTAAGCAACCAATTAACTGAAAAACCAACAAAATAAAAAATATTGACTGATCAATAAATCAGCCAACCAACTCTCTAGTAATCATAATCTAAGGTTCAATAACGCAAATGCAAAAGGGCGCCACTGAACACGATACTGGACCAAGTTATCAGTAGGTTTAGTTATCATTGCTACCATACAAACATACGGGACACCGACATAGTGACAATCATCTTTGCTTGCTTACTTACTCCATGGTGCAGAGTTCTTCTTGAGAAGCTAACTGGTTTGCAGCTAGTCAAGAAATTCCCCGCATTTCACGGAACCCGAAGGTTCATTACCGCACTCACAAGCGTCCGCTACCT
>Ga0123355_10021678_pt1 | contig 10287 bp, 6 predicted proteins | sample TergutEmb28metaG_3_FD_89872 | JGI IMG/M metagenome (GOLD analysis project Ga0123355, IMG submission 89872) | Embiratermes neotenicus P1 segment gut microbial communities from Petit-Saut dam, French Guiana - Emb289 P1 | ecosystem: Host-associated > Arthropoda: Insects > Digestive system > Gut ... | reverse complement strand
TGTAGTACACGGCTTGCCCGCCCGCAGCTGGCCCGTTATAGCATAAATACAAAACCCGTGACGGGCTCGGTGTCACCTCGTTCCGTTTCGCACACGGCACGTTCTAACGTAAATCAGGCCTAAGAGTGTATTGTCATGCTGCATCAGTTTGCGAGGTTATGTGACGTCGGACGTGATATGATTCACACGATTGTAAATTAAGGATGCAGAAGGTGGAGTGTCGGAGTAAGAGAGAGTGGCCAATTTAAGGCGCTGATCTTTGAGATTTCCTAGATGGAGCGAAGAAAACTACTGGATTCATCTAGCTAAGGATGAGGTCGAGTGGCGGGCTTTGTAGGCACGGTCACGAACAGGATATCCGCTAGCGAACTGTAGTCTCTCAGAAGCGAATGACTTTCAAATAAAGAAATCAAACAGAGAAACAGTTATACTAATTGTACAAAGTTAAAAATAACTAAGCCATTGAGACCAGTTTATTAAAGAGGCAGTTAATGAACAATAATGTGGGTAGAACACAAGTGATATGGAATTCTAATGCGATCAGTTGGAGACCTTGGGAACGTAACAGGTTATTTTCAATTATTTAGCCCTACACATGGAATATTTTCCAATGAGACTACACTCAGCGCATTATTAATGGAGCCACTCCCGTCCTGCACGTGTGTAAGCCTTGTGTGGCGTGGGCAGCGACACTTGTGATGCCAAGCCCAAATATCACAGGGTGCCTCGATATACTGCAATGGACCAGTTACAGAAGCCACACTGACAGACTCCTCTTTATCTGCTGGATGTTATTCAGCCCGTGATGGAAATCCTGTAGGTCTACGAAAACGGAAGGCTCATCACCGAACTGACATAGCACTCTGGGACTGAAAAACTTGACTCAAGTGACATCACTTCTGACTTGTATTCCAGGATGCCAAGTTCGAATCCCGGGAGTAACACAGACTACAATGACAGGCTGTATTATGGTTATCCTCCGTCCCTTCTGGCAAATACTGGGATAGTGCCACCAATTAGTCCACGGCAGCTTCCCTACGTATCCTTTCCAGCTCATATTTCATTGATCATCTAACATTTGACCGTTGCCAGCGTCAATAAATAAACCATATATAAATAAACAAGTAAATAATGTCATTATGGGTCATATCCTAACCCAGTTTCCTTCCTGCGGTACATTTTAATATTATCTTTAGATCTACGCCTATTTCTTCAAACATTCATAGGTCAGTGTATCACTAATATATTCGCAGAGTACAACCAACAAGATGCAACGTGTCACAATTTATTTATTTCTGTAGGACGCTCTACATGTTTCAGACGGGTTTTCCGTCCATCATCAGGAGCTCAAAACTGCACATAGTGTCAGGTACTTGCCAGACCAATACTGCTACCTGCTGCTAGCCTGGCCGGGCCAGGCTAGCAGCAGCTCCTGATAATGGACGGAAAACCCTTCTGAAACATGTAGAACGTCCTACAGAAATAAATAAATTGTGAAGTATTGCATCTTGTTGGTTGTACTCTGCGAATATTCTTGAAACAGTTTTTTTTTTTCTGAAAATTTCCCATCCCAATTGCTGCAGGCATTTCTTCTTTCCTCTGTGAGTATACATTGCAAATCGGCGCGTGCGATTTTTTCCATTCTTCGGTTAGCTGTATGTCTATTTGGAACCGAATATTTACGTCAGTCCTCTGCCCTCAAGCAAGATCGATCTCTGCCCATCTCAGTCTTTCAAGGCAAAGTACTTTAAAACAGGCCACGGCTGCTTTCTTTCCCATGCTTGTTGATCATCATTTCGTCTCATTGCTACACAAAATACTCAGAATGTCTGGAATTGACTTGAAAATGGCTATTTACTAGCCGAATTATGTGGTCACATTTTATATCCGCTATTAACTACGTGATTTCGTACACGTCAACACAACAGCGGTGTAAACTGTATTTCAGATTTATTCATTTATGGCTATAATCTGCGCAGCCCAACAAATTGTCGTTAACCTAATGATCGATCGGTGTTCTCATTTAGCAATACACAGTCCATTAAGTCGGCTTTCTGCGAACTAAAAGACTTAAGCCGGCTAACATTTCGCCGGGGGAGGGGGGGTGGGGAATTATAAGAGGTTCGTCGAAAAGTTGAGGAGAATAATGTAGGGGTGGAGGGGGGGGGGCGGTGGGAGATAGATCAACATTTTCAAAAACCATGTCTTATTCGGCTACGCTTGTCAGTATTTCCCTCGTATGTAAAATGTTTACTAACTGATGTACAATGCTGTAACTGCTTTTACGAGTAAGCGGTCGGTGCATGCACTGTACCAGTCCGGCGACCCAAGCCTAGAAGCAGACGTGTGTTGTTTCCAAACTACAACCATGGTAGGACCATGCCATTAAGCACTGTATAAATAAGCAAAAACATCTTCAATACCTTAGTCCCCGTAAGCATCCTTAAAAAAATAAATTCATATGTAAATTGGAATTAAATAATTCCTCGATATCAAATCGGTCAATGCCCCTACACTAGTATATTGTGCCACACGTTTCACGATCTCCAGTTCCAATTGTTACCGACATTTTGCTGGATACAGCTTAGTGGATTAAATGTACGAATAATTTTCCGCATTACGAACCACAGTTCTACTCTCTCTCTCTCTCTCTCTCTCAATTGAAAACGCAGGCAAAGATAGGAGGATATTATTAAAAAGTATCTGAAACAAACAGGAAGCCAGGACATGAATTGGTTACTTATGGCTCAAGGTGTGGTCCAGTGGGGGCTCATAAAAAGGTAACAAACCTTCTAGTTTCATATAATGCTTGGAATTTCTTGACTAGCTTCTAAAGAATAATTCTGCTCCGTGGAACTCGTTTAGTAATTACTAATATCCCTCTGGTGTTATGGTTTAATAAACAGACCCTTTCCTTACTATTTCACAACAGAAACTTCTTTCTCCGTGGAAGGCACCATGATTATTTCTAGTTCGACTTAATTACAGTGATTAGTATGAACTCAAATATCTTGTTAGGTAAGTTGCTTTAATTCCACATTAACCCTCCTCATTATTAGCAGTACTGCACTTGCTCTTAGTTTAAAATACTCAAATTCATCGACAGAAAAAAAAAAATTAACGGACAGTGCTGTCACGAATGACTGTGCATCTGCTCATAACCCGAGAAAACGTGCAGAAGCGCGGAGTTGGTGGCACATGAGTGCGTTCACATTTCGGCGTGAGAGAATTCACTGTTAGCGTCTTACGGCGAGGGTGCGGAGAGCGACAGATCAGAAGTGCCTAAGCACACAGAATTACTTGCGTGGGTTGAAAACTCGGTGACATAGCACAAACGGTTACTTGCAAGCCTTATTACGCGTAAAGTCACAGTTAAAACCCCAAGCAGGGAATAAGACTTATAACAATTATTTTCTGTTGTACAATGACTCTTTTCTAACATGGTTGGAACCGTTATGTGCTAGGAATAAACGATAATGATATGGGCTCTATCACGATAGTAATTCCATCTGGTAAAGTCTACACTCATACGTAGGGGCTGCATGATTACACAATCTGTCCAGATAGCTAAACACACGAACACTCATTTCTACATTGTTCTGTTCAGGACTGGGAACAGCGGTAGCACAGTGGTTAAGGTTCTGTGCTACAAATCGGAAGGCCGCTGGTTCGGTCCCAGCTGGTGTCATTGGAATTTTTCATTGACGTAAAATCCTTCCGATCGCACTATGGCCCTGGAGTTGACTCAGCCTCTAACAGAAATGATTACCAGGAGCATTTCCTGGGGGTAAAGGCGACCGGTGCGTAAGGCTGACAACCTTACCACCATCCTGTGCCGTTGTCACGAAATCTAGGAACCTTAACTTCCTGGAAACCTCTGGGCCACTCCAGGCCTGTAATGGGACCGATTTACCTTTACCTTACATGTTCAGGACTTCCACTGCACCGTCGGAAATGCAAAGATTCAAAATATTTTTGACGGATATGAAATAATTAATGGGATTCAGAAAGTATATGGTTAGAAATTTGTCAGATTATGGTGAAATACGCAAAAGCTGCAGAAGTAAGGTGAGAGTATTGATGTCTGGCCACAGAAAGTTTTGATCAAATTGAAGGGTTTTTATAAAACTTAACATGGGTACCATGCAACTTAAAGGTAATTTACGTTAGCACTTTTTAATTCTATTTAATTTAATGCAACTTAATTTAACTGTACTTAACTTGATACATATAACCTGCGAAAAATTACAGTTCGCCATCTGAAGTTTTAGAATGGCGAAAGCCAATAAACGTAACTACAAATAGCTTTCAAGTGAACCATCTCCGTTGTGCTGCATGCAGTCTGTGACGAAAATAAAGTGGGGGACATAACGGTGCTGAGAAACTTTGTTGCACTTCAGAAAACAATTTGTTACATTAAAAATTATGGACAGACATTGGGCATTAGTTTTTAGGGCATTATTTCATCATTGTTGCAGGGTTTTTTTTTAATTTGGCGCAACAGTCCCCAGTGGGCCAGGGCCTCCTCATTCACGAGGTTTCTAGATGACACACAACGACGCACCACGGTCGGTAGGACTCCTCTGGACAAGTGATCAGCCCGTCGTAGAGACCTCTACCTGACAACACACAACCCTGACAACAGACAGACATCCATGCCCCCGGTGGGATTCGAAACCACAATTTCAGCAGGCCAGCGATGTGGTATCCGTATGCAGGCTTCAGCCTGCATACGGATACCACACCACCACAGCCAAACCACAACGAAACACCAACACACATCGAACCAGAGCAATACAACCCATGAGATAACTCAACAAATAAGTCGCCAGCTCCTGAGGATGGATGTATTAACATTCGAAACATGTTGAGCATTAAATAAAGAAATAATAAAGCAAGTGACATCAAGTTGGTCTCTCTTTACTCAACTATCAAGATAATGCACGGTCCAATAAACATAAGTTACTCCTAACATATTGTATTTCAAGAAGAGCATGTTTCAGATATTGCTTAAGATATTTTATTTTTCTATCCATTCGGCTGACATTTTGTACTCAGTTGACACGCTATTCTTTTCGCCTCTGATCAAAGTTTCAAAAGAATATCGTAGCCTACAAAAACACGAGAAGCCTGGAGGCGTTAATAAATCATCACCTTCGTATACAGTGTGTCCCACTCGCTACCGAACCCGGCATTTCATTAATAATTTTACCACTAATGAGGATATTGCAACGAAATTTGAAGCGGACTACAGACACATTCCTCTTCATTTCTCACGCAACGAACGTAATCCTGTTCAAATTTCGTTGCAATATCTTCATTGGTGTTAGAATTACCAAAGAAATGCCGGGTTCGGTAGTGAGTGGGGCACACAGTAACATTCCACTACACATAAAAGCAATCCCATAAAATAATCGTGCTTATCCCAATAAATGCTACAGGTTACCTAGCCTACGAGGCCACTGAAGCTGCTGGATAAAAAAAAACACAGCGTTAGGCAGTATAGTAACACATCTGTTGAAAGGTCCTCGTTACAAAACCATTCGCCTTGTTAGGGTATACATAAGACCACTCAGACATGTATGTCGCTGTGAACTGCCAAGAGCTACTCACATCTTGGCCTGTTACATGTCAAGGCAATACCAATGACGAGGATTTCTAGCGGAGGGATTGTCACGCGAAATGAGAGTAGTACCGTAATTAACACAACACTTCTTCCGCTAGTCCCGCTAACGTGTTCACACAGCTCTAATTGGACCAGCAAGGTACATCTGGTGAAGGCGTGCCTGAGTGCGTAGCACTTCAAGGCTCTTCACTTCGTATCCCCTTCCTGCTCTTAGAAAAGTGTCTCAGCGCTCAACGGTTGGCATTAAAATACGAATCCCATGTCAAGCAAATTAAAGAATTAAATTAGAAACAACTACCAGACTAATGAAAACGGAAGATACTAAAATAACTAATTTTAAAGAGAAGGATTCATTCCGTCAACTCTCCAGCTTCAGGCGCACTTAACGCCAGCGAGCTTGGGTTTATGTCACAAATTTGGAGAGGGCGCAAAGTCGTGTGCACGCAGATCAGTCTATTTCCGCAATCACAGCGGTGCAGATGCCAGTATTCGTCTGCTTACATAGTACCTACGATCATGTGACTGAGGTAGGACGACCGTAAGGTTTGTGTGGCTCGCATTGAAGGATGTCACGCAAAACGACGGGGACTTTGTGGATGTAATCCTGCTATACAGTTCTACTGCTGTTCTCCTTCTAGTACCGCCACTATACGTAAACTCTAAAGGGTAAATCAACGTGTGCTCGATGAAATCAGGGCAAGAAGTTTTTCTTTTCTCCAAATCGTTCAAACTGGCTCTGTGGTCAATTCGGCCTCCCAGTCGAAGGTTACGATATTTTTTCCCCGGTAAAAAGGCCGAGGTGTGATGTTGACCAATTGCTTCCAACTAGAGCCGAGGTAAAGAATGAGTAGAGTTACAGTTCTGCACCCCTGCATGCCTTCATGGTGTGGAGAGACACAGCTTTACCTTTACCTTTCATACGTAAAGCTGTGAAAACCCCAAGAGAAACCTAAGGAAGCCAGCAATGATGAAGCAAATGGTTTGAAACAGGTTGGATGTAGTGTAACAAACGACTATGTGATATACAGTGCCTATCTATGACAAATACACTAATCGTTAAAATAAAAGCAATGTATGACTTACTTACTTACTCCATGGTGCACAGTCCTTCTTGAGAAGTTAACTGGTTTGCAGCTAGTCAAGAAATTCCCCGCATTTCCCGGAACCCGAAGGTTCATTACCGCACTCACAAGCGTCCGCCACCTGTCTCTGTCCTGGGCCAGCCCAATCCCACCTACTGGAGATCCATCCTAATATTATCCACCCATCTACGCCTAAGTCTCCTTCCCTCCGGTTTCCCCAGCAAGATCCTATACACCCCCCTCTTCTTACCCATACGCGCCACATACCCAGTCCATCTCATTCTTCTCGATTTTATCACCCGCACAATATTGGGTGAGGAGTAAAAAAATAATGTATTACTATTGTTAAATTTAAGGAGACCGTAAATGTAACGGCGTACAATTAACAGGCACAATCGCCAGGAGAAATTATGACATTCTAACGTTCATTGTCTTCAAGAAGTGTAGTTATAATGAAAGGAGAAGCAGATTATATTACAAAGAGCACTGATATTCTGTAACACCGGACGTGATACATTAAAAAAAAAAAAGGTAGGCCTAGGTTTGATGTTCAACTGCCTCGTTCTCGAGTTATGCACAAAACCGGTCACAAGTTGGGTTTTCGCCCGAATGGCATCGAATCAACGCAAATTATCACAAACGTAACCTCACAAAAGCAAGCTGTAAGTATATAGGCTACAGCCTAAAATTTTAGCATATGTCTTTAGCGCAATGACAATAAAAGTTCATATTTCGATGACTACTACTAGCCACTGCAGTGATGAGATGGCTCTCGGCGCTGGGTGGTCAGTATTAGGAGCTGTACAATCGTCCGCACTCTTGCGGGAAATACTTTAACAAAATTCGAGGGAACAAGTATCTAGCCAACAATGCAACGAAGAAACCAGCAACCAAACTCATTTTTATACAGAGATAGACAGACACTGCGGTCATCAAATATTGGACGCGCAGAGCACTGCCACCGTGCGACAAGACATCAAAAGTGTTTTATTTTTAATAAAAATATATAAAGTGGAGTCAGCGGTCATGGGACTTGTCCACTTTAAAATTATTCACACTAAAATAATATTCTGCCGATCCCAGTGGCCGCGCGGTCTAAGGCGTGGGTCTGCGGCCGCTCGTTTGCCGGGATTATGGGTTCGAATCCCACAGGGGCGCGCGTATGTATATTGTATGTTATCATTACAATGTACAGCTTTTGTCAGCGGCAGTGGCGTACCCAGGAATTTTGTTCGGGGGGGGGGGTTTTCAAAAAATGAAGTTGAGGACAGAGGACAGAGAGAAAGGGGATCTGCGGGCGGTAGCCCCCTAGTCTGGGGTTCTGGAAGCAGCTGTAATTTGGTACAAGAAATTTCATTTCGTATAGTAAAATTTTCTTAATTTTTGGTACTTTAAGACTATTTATGATGACAACCAATTTATTTGTCACTGCTAATCTAAAACAATTGCAAACCTAGGTAGTTTTAGAATTTTACTGCATTTTTTCCGAACATCTTGGTGTGTTGGCGTCCTAAATTCAGCAATATTTAACAGTTCTCTCAATCGGGTTGAGTTTGTTATGATTTTGGAGGACCTTCGGAATTTCGGGGGGGGGGTTGAACACCCCAAAACACCCTCCCCCCCTCGGTACGCCACTGGTCAGCGGATATAATGAACAAAGCGTGAAGAACTTCGAACAACTATCTTAATTCGTAATTAGTGTACATTTTACTTACACAGCAATTCGTTGAAACCGTAGGACCTCGAAACAAGTGCCAGACAATGTTGCACATCCTACAGCGAACTGTCAGCTGAAGGCATGAACTAGAAACTTGTCGCCGACATTGCGTTACAGATGTCAAAATTAAGTTACCGAGAGCTGTTACAGCATTAAACGTGTCAGCTTCTATGTACGTCTATCTTGGCACCAGTCACTATACCATTAATTATGTCAGACAGAAACGAATCATTCCTCACAGCAGAAAGGGTATTAGGTGACATTTACGAGCAGGGCAATGAGCTGCAGCAGAACTGGCATCGTGACAAATTGTAATCCACATCCACAGAGCGCAAACAAGCCACGCGGACCAGTTAAATATTCATTAACACGCAAATGCTTATAAAAACTGTCATTCTGTGTGAGTCGACGACATTGCAGAACAATTTTGCCAACATAAATATAAATTTGTTCCCGTCCACGCCACGAAAGCATATGTGGGGAGCTGAAGTATACCTCCACTCATTCTTAACCTCGGCGCTACATGGACGTGAGTGGTCACGTTCACGTCCCGGCCGCCTTATCCTTGAGCAAGAACCCTGGTACCCATTGAATAGGAGGCTGGACGTTTTGAAGAATATAAAAATCTCGTGTCCCTGTCAGGTTTCGAACCATGGACATTTCAGCCCGTAGCTTAATAGCTATGCCGACTACGCTATCCCGAATCTGGCTGCCTTAAAGAAATAGCTCCCCAACATGCTCATTCTACGACATAATGTCGCATAAAAGCCTATGAGTAGTTTAAGTTATATTACTTGCTGACTTACATATTTGAGGTACTCTTTAGCATCACGATTATGGCTATACAGAGTCGCAAGTAAAGTGTTCTGCGCCTTGGGCAAGCTAATAAACAAAGCTCCACCCTCAGCCCCTCCCAATAACAAACCCCCTAAAATTTTCTATTATTTGATGTGTCTACACAAAACTCGTATTACACAGGTGGCGTAAGAGTCATTTTTCAACACAGGCCACGCGTTAGTTGAGCTTTACTGACGCAGTACTTACATTTTCTATTTTAAATGTTAAAAATATCTTCCTTCTACAGTGACACATTGTCCAAATATTTTCGGAAAGCTTGCACCTGCTGTCTCAGAGAGCTGCATGTTGCCATAACTAACGTCCTTTCTGTGACTAAACACTGCGTGTGAAACAACTTTGGGCCATACGGTATAGTTCACATATTTTACTCCGTAATCTTTTCCATTTTGCGCCCCCAAAATACACTGCACCTGCGGCGAGGGCCCTCATTTGCCCCACCCTTGTTACGGCTCTGTAACTATGTATAGTGAAGTGGAAACAGACCGGAAGAAAGAGATTGTGGTCGGTCGGAAATATTATACTGGTATTCGTCCAGAGGAAGCGAGAAAAATCATCAGAATCCTCCATCAAGATGGTTAGCAACCTGTCAGATACTCGGCTCTGACAGAAGTAACGGGTGTTAGGGCTCAGCATACACCCTCAATATCTTGATCTATTTTCGGAGGGTAGGAGAGAAGTTCAAAATAAAGACACTCCTTCGCCACACAGACTCACGTGTCTGACACCATAAAGGCACTCCCTTCCTTCCGTTCTTCATGGCACCCCCCTTTGCTGACTAAACTTCACGTCAAAAACATTCATTTTCACAACGCCCGTACCACTTGGATACAGAACTGAACATGCAGTACTGTACACCAAAGCCTGCCAACCTCTAAACCATCACACAGCAAACTATGCCTTGTGTGTTCTCCTCTGTATTTAATACCGTGCAAGCTGTGTATTCAAAACTGGCCTTCCGAAAGTACCAATTACATTTCTTTCTTCCACCAGTTGAAACTGCGAAG
>Ga0123355_10021677_pt1 | contig 10287 bp, 8 predicted proteins | sample TergutEmb28metaG_3_FD_89872 | JGI IMG/M metagenome (GOLD analysis project Ga0123355, IMG submission 89872) | Embiratermes neotenicus P1 segment gut microbial communities from Petit-Saut dam, French Guiana - Emb289 P1 | ecosystem: Host-associated > Arthropoda: Insects > Digestive system > Gut ... | reverse complement strand
GTCACAAATATCGCGTCACAAATATCGTGTCACAAATATCGTGTCACAAATATCGCGTCACAAATATCGCGTCACAAATATCGTGTCACAAATATCGTGTCACAAATATCGTGTCACAAATATCGTGTCACAAATATCGTGTCATAAAGAACGTGTCATAAATATTGTTTCATAAAATTGAAGAAGCTAAAAATGAATGCAGCATTAATAAAGCCTCCTCTATTTGTAGAGTAGTCGAAGCAGAGAATTATTTTTTACTACCTAGAAGATGGAATCAGCAACTTCTCCAAACCCTTGGCACCTATACACAATTCTACAAGACATCGAAGTCCAGAACACTGTAATGAGCATAGGCAAAACTGTGAGGACTTAAAATCTCGCATATTGGAGAAAATTAATTCTCTAATTTCGAAAATACCTTACGAAGGAGAGCCCCTGAACATTGCCCAAAAACATGCACACATTTCTTACTCATCCACCCCGACGGTCAACTCACTAGAACTTCAACATGCAGACAGCACGCGGTGGCGCAGTTGGTTGAGGCAGTGCGCTACAAGCCGGAAGCTCGCGGGTTCGATTCCTGATGATGTCACTGGAATTTGTCATTGACATAATCCTTTCGGCCACTCTATGGCACTGGGATCGACTCAGCCTCGAACAGAAATGAGCACCAGGAATATTTCCTGGGGGTAAAGGCAGCCGGTACGTAGGGCTGACAACCTTACTACCTTCAAGTGCCAATTTTCTTGAAGTTGGGAGCCTCAATCTTCGGGAACCAACTGGGCCTGTCCAAGCATGTGATGGGGTTACTTTTTACAGTACTGGACATAATATTTACAGTACTGGACATAATATTTACAGTACTGGACATAATATTTACATTATGCGTGATTTGTGGCTTCCGCCGCTGTGTAAAAGTATCATCGCTTTCACAGGGCGTTACGCAGAGTAGATTGGTAATTACAGACATTTCGGAACAATCTGTTGGTTCCTTAAAGTACTCAGAGTAGATTAGTAGCTACAAATATTTTGGAACAACCTGTTGGTTCTTTGAAGTACTAACTACCAACCTACTCCGTGTAACATCCCAGAAGAACGGAGATCTCATTTATTTACATTTCCGGCAAGGTCAGCTTAATATACAATAGTATTTTCCAAATTGCAAAGTGTTTGGACATCTAAAATATGAGAGAAAAGATCTGTAATTATGACATACCGAATTATTTTCTGTTTACACGATTTTTTTAAAAAAGAAGTAGATTTGCTATGGGCGATCTGAAAGCAAAAACTGTAGCAGGGTAAAAAAATGGAAAACACAGGGCTGAGATACGTGAAGGCATCTGGTCTGTTGGTTTTAGAAATATGGCGTGGTCCGAACTGCAGAATGTGACTTGCTGTCAGCTGTTACTATGGCTTCAGACGCAAACTGGACACGTCTGTCTATGCTGGGAACTAGACGGTGACGGGAAGGACCGTCTGCGACGTGAAAGTGATGGAAGGCTTCGGGTCATCGTTTGAATGTACGGCGCTTCGAATTGAATGGGCTATAAAACCTGTTATGTTGGGCACATATTCTTCTGTGGTTATAGTAGCAGTCGTTGGATGCTGCGTAATAATTTTGCACAAATCCAAAATAAAAACCTTTTAACTTCTGATACACCAAAGGAAAACGAAAAAAAAATATAACAAATTCACTTTACGTCATAGGGTGACGGAAATGTGAGACTTTAAAAAATAAGAGTGTGTTTGAGAGACACTATATGCATATGACCGACCAAATAATGGTTAATACCGACAGAAAAATGTGGCTTGAAATTACTATGAAATGTAAGGTTATGTACATTTTAGCCGTACTATTTGTAGGAAATGTTTGAATCGGTTTCTATATTTCTTCCCTTTACAATTCTTGTCACAAGTGCCAATATATACGGGGCATCATTTGCCATCTTTGTGATCTTCGTTTTAGCACTTATCACTTGTAATGGACTTGATAAACAGAACAGAATTTCAGTGACTATAATGTCAGTAACAATGACAGGTGGACAAAGTAATAGTAAAATGTACGTACAAGTAATGAGGTATTCTACAAAGAACTCTGTGGTTTTGTACTTGAGTGTTTCATTTGTTTTAAGGTACATATAGTGTCCCATTTTTAGTGAATTGGTGAGTGCGACAGCTGTCATGGAATATTTGGGGGATACAGGATTTCTATGCGATAGACCCGACATTATCAGGAACAGAATAAAAGCGACATTCTGTATTAGCATGAGGTTTGTTCTGAAACGTTTAGCGACCCACTGCCTGCTGTGCTTGTTACAGCTTGAGGCCCACAACTCACTGTCACAGAGAAATTAGAGTGCGAATGTTACTGAAGACGAACTGCTGAGGCTGTGTGTGTCATGGCTCAGTCGGTAAGCCAGCAGCATGTTACCGCGGGGACCCGAGTTCAGTAACAGAGCAGTCTATGTGCGTTCTGTGGCAGAAAAAGAGGAAATGGGGCATGTTTCGTACATGTGCTTCTTCCCCATTTCTTATCTTTATACCACTTACTCGTAATCATTAATTCATCACAGATTTTATATAATCGTATGAATGACAGCGTCATTAAATGATACACTTCAGGAAAGAAAATTTTGTGAAGTGACGAAAACTTCAAACAAAACAAGCCTCATAAGTATAAGCTTCAAAACAACTCTGTATTATAGACCTACGTAATGTAGTTGTCGACTGGATTCGTCTAAAACAGAAAATTTTTCGTACACAGCAATGAAGGAAACAATTCCGTAATTGGCGATGGCTAACTTCTCGATAAAGTCCTTCACCATAGGAGTGAAGGTGAAGGCAAAGTTCATCCTATAACAGGCCACGAAGGCCCAGAGCGGGAGTAGAGGTATAGCTCTATTCTTTCTTTAACCTCGACACTAGATGGGGTGGGTGATCAAGGCCAAGTGCCGATCTTTTTACCCCCAAGAAAGACTACTGACCCATCATATTGAAGGATAGGTGGGCCACAGGGTCACTCTGGACGTGTGAGGAAAGTCTCGCCCCCCCCCACCCACCCACAGGGATTCGATCCCCCGACTGTCCAGCCCATAGCGAGTGGCTATACCGACTGAGGTATCCTGGCCAACTCTCCATAGCATTGGTTACTGTAATACACAATACGTTGGAGACTGGCAATATTTTAATCTCTGTTCCTTATTTCTAGAACACGTGTGTAAATATTCTGTTTTGTAGTACATTTTAATTTTATTTTACCGCTTATTTCAAGTCTTCAGGCCTACGCGTGTAAAGAAAAGTGGTGGAATTGCGAATTTTAAAGGATCTGAAATGAAGTGACGTGGACCAATTAAAAACCACCATCACATTATACACCTGGCGGAACGAAGAAAGAAACATAAAAATCTCCGTCGGAATAGATGTTACTGGAGCAGTAAATTCAACCCGTCAACTACTAATTACAAAACGGACATTTAAAAACAACTGCTACGTTTTATGTAATTAACTGGATGGAATAGGGAATACTATATATTAGTAAATAATATTCATTTCCACAAATTTATAATTTTATTATTTTGAAAATTAGATCTGTATCATTCTCTGAGAAAGCATAGCAGAAAATGTGAAATTTCTCTGTACACTGTGAAGGCGTATGGGATGGGAGTATGGTTTCTTCCCTTCTTAACCTTAGTATTAGTCGGAAGACAGTAGTCTGCTCAAAGCCCCGGCTGCTTCAGTATAACTTCATGAAAGTCGACACAGATTTATAACTACAGAAAACCTATTTCTGAAATCACAGCTTCATTTATTGTTTATAAACAACCCGAAAGGAGGAGACAACATGGAATGCCTGGTCTTATATCGGCAGACAATATTAACATAGATTTTAAGATTATATAGTGTTGTGCTACACAATGAATTTATCTGCCTCAGGACAGGAACCAGAATATCTGGCCTTTTGGGTGGGGTTAGGATTAGAATCCGAAGCAAAATGTTAATTACATGTGACGATATTCAGTAGCTTGAAATTGAAAGGGTGGTAGCTCCAATACCGCTTGCTTTCTTCTCTATGTAACAGCACTGTGGAACGAACCTGAATGCCAACAATCATGTTGTGTCTCACAAGGGAACCATGTAGCTGGTCCACGCGTTTGTGGCGCAGCTGGACGAGCCGTCTTGTGAAACGACGCCCGAAACTGTAGTTGTCTCCGCAAGTACCCGAGCGCCAGAATCGCGCTGTGTCCTCCAGATTGGGGTGATCTGTACAGCGGCAGTGTCTCATAGTGCCTTCTGCACACGCCCGAGCCACGACGTGCGTCAGTGCTGCTGCAGACATGGCGTAAAACAGTGCTGTTTCACGGTAAACTGCAAAGGCGAAGTAACAGAAATTCATTGCTGGCTAGGTAAAATTCACGGTTCAGGAAGGGATTTTACAGCACTCATGCGATGGCACGTGCTGTTATAACATGTTAGCATTAGAAAAGGAAGGCATAGGAGCGTTTGATGGTAAAATCGGAAGGAATTAATTAGACATAGGTGTAGATGGGGGAATACTTTTAATATAGATTTTACGGATACAGAATTTAAGGGTCCGGACTAAATTCATCCGGCTCAGAATATGGATAAATATAAAATATGGGTAGTTTCTTGCTTAGCTGAGGAACAGTTAGTTTCTCTCGAGAATGACTGAATTCTAAGGAGTTAATTAGTGTGTTACCTTACACATATTACCTGACAGCGTAAAATAATTAAGACCGTATTGTCATGTTAAATTATTTCGCAAGGCAACAGTGTCCTTTTCAACTTTATAAATATTTACATTAATTAATATCTTACACATATATATGTATATATTAAAATTATGTATTGAGTCTAAAACTAAACCCTTAATTTATCCTACTGTTACTGTAATATGAAGAGGGTAAAATGGGAAGAATACAGATCATGTGTGGGAAAACAAGAAGATCGTAAGTACAATATAAAATACACGAATGTACGGTTTCCATTATGGACATCGGCACACGGTTGGCAGGCCAATATTTGAATGCGCCTAGAAAAGATGGGTTGTGGAAGAGAAGCGGTCTTTTTGACCATTGGTTTAAACGTTCGACTTTTACACAAAACGGAGGAAATTCCTTGATCATCTAATTAGTTATAAATTTGTCGAAAGACACGTGGGCCATGGCGGTAATTTGGACACCAATGGAGAAGCTGAACATCTGTCAGTATATGAAGGCAGACTCTGCACATGCCATTACCTCTACATACTTACTTATTTACTTACTTATTCCATGGAGCATAGTCGTTCTTCAGAAGCTAACCGGTTCCCAGCTCGACAAGAAATTCCCCGCATTTTGTGGAACGCGAAGGTTCATTACCGCGTTTACAAGAGCCCACTACCTTTTCCTACACTGAGCCAGATCAATCCCGTCCATGACCCACATCCCACTTCCTGAAGATCCATGTTAACAGTACCCTCCCATCTAAAACTGGGTCTTCCAAGATGACTCTTTCCCTCAGGTTTCCCCACCTAAACGCTGTATGCACCTCTCCTCGCCCCATATGTGTCACATGCTGCGCCCATATCATTCTTATTGATTTTATAACCCGAAAAATATTTGGGGAGGAGTACAGGCCATTAAGCTACTCCTTATGCAGTTTTATCCACTCCCCTGTTACCAAATATTCTCCTCAACACCCTATTCTCAAACACCCTCTGCCCACACTCCTCTCTCAGTGTAAACGACCATGTTTCACACCCGTACAAAACAACAGGCAAAGATATAGTTCTGCATATCTTAATCTTTATATTTTTGAATAGCAAACTGGAAGACAAAAGATTTCGCACCGATTGATAAAAAACATTCCCTGAATTCAATCTGCCTTTAATTTCTTCCTGAACAGAATTTTGATTTTTTAAGGTTGTTCCCGCGTAGGCTGAGGGTGTTTGAGAATAGAGTGTTGGGGAGAATATAGGGTGTTGGGAGAATATTGGGTGTTGGGAGAACATTGGGTGTTGGGGAGAATATTGGGTGTTGGGGAGAATATAGGGTGTTGGGGAGAATATTGGGTGCTGGGAGAATATTGGGTGTTGGGAGAATATTGGGTGTTGGGGAGAATCTTGGGTTTTGGGGAGAATATAGGGTGTTGGGGAGAATATTGGGTGTTGGGGAGAATATTGGGTGATGGGGAGAATATAGGGTGTTGGGAGAATATAGGGTGCTGGGGAGAATATTGGGTGCTGGGGAGAATATTGGGTGTTGGGGAGAATATAGGGTGTTGGGGAGAATATTGGGTGTTGGAAGAATATTGGGTGTTGTGAGAATATAGGGTGTTGGGGAGAATATATGGTGCTGGGGAGAATAATGGGTATTGGGAGAATATTGGGTGTTGGGAGAATATTGGGTGTTGGGGAGAATAATAAGTTTTGGGGAGAATATAGGGTGTTGGGAGAATATAGGGTGTTGGGGAGAATATAGGGTGTTGGGAGAATATAGGGTGTTGGGGAGAATATAGGGTGTTGGGGAGAATATTGGGTGTTCGGAGAATATTGTGTGTTGGGAGAATATTGGGTGTTGGGGAGAATAATAAGTTTTGGGGAGAATATAGGGTGTTGGGAGAATATAGGGTGTTGGGGAGAATATCGGGTGCTGGGGAGAATATTGGGTGTTGGGGAGAATAATGAGTGTTGGGAGAATATAGGGTGTTGGGAGAATATAGGGTGTTGGGGAGAATATTGGGTGTTGAGGAGAATATAGGGTGTTGGGGAGAATATTGGGTGTTGGGGAGAATATTTGGGGAGAACATTTGGAGCTAGGAGGGACGAGGTAACAGGGGAGTGGAGAAAACTACATAATGAGGAGCTTAATGATCTGTATTCTTCACCCAGTATTTTTCGGGTGATAAAATCGAGAAGAATGAGATGGACGAGGCACGTAGCGCGAATGGGGGATAGGAGAGGCGTATACAGTGTTTTGGTGGGGAAACCTGAGGTAAGAAACCACTTGGGAGACCCAGGCGTAGATGGGAGAATAATATTACGATGGATCTTCATGATATGATATGTGGGGGTATGGACTGGATCGAACTGGCTCAGGAAAGGGACAGGTGGCGGGCACTGGTGAATGCGGTAATGGAGCTTCAGGTTCCATGAAATACGGGGAATTTCTTGGCAATCTGAAAACGGGTTAGCTTCCCTAGAACTCTGCTCCATGGAGTAAGTAAGTAAGTAAGTAAATAAGTAAGTAAGTAAGTAAGTAAGTTCCCAAATATTTGAACTCTTCCACCCTTTCAAAGGAACTTGTGACTTCGGCCTAATTTCTGATCTCGATACATGACAATGAACTTAGTTTTAACTTCTAGTCCAGTCTTCTTGCTAGAAACTAATAAACCTTCTGTGTTTTTTTCTGTACAGTATGTAAGTTTCCGCCCAATATTAACACCATCAGCATAAACCAGAAGCTGGTATATACCATTTAATTTCAAGCAATCCTGGTTTACGTGAACCCTCCTAATGGTGTACTCTAACCAGTACCTTTACTGCCTTCAGAGAAGCTGATGTTCTTGTGCTCGGTGGAGCAGTTCCAGCGATCATACCGGAATTGTTCTTGACACTCAGTGACGGCACGAAACCTCGCTCTCTGTAGTACATCTCTTACGCTCTCGTCTCTGCACATTCTCCTGCTCCGACAGGATGCGGTGCATGGACTCGACCGACTGGACGTTTCGAACATGTATCTCATCAACGTCTGAGCAAAAGGACGCACACGGCTTCCAGCATTTGTCCTTAAGATGAAGAGAATTAAATGCTTTGGTGGTCCACACACACACACACACACACACACACACACACACACACACATATTTAAATTGTGAAAGCTTAGTACTTAACTACATAAAGCCCATTGAATTTCAACGGGTTATTATAACGGTAAAGATGTTTTATATACCATGTATAATTGCACAAAAATTTCTTCTGTACAAAAATTTATATAGAATTTTAAAAATTTTTAAACAATTCAAAGTGCCTCAAGCGGAAAATAGCTGCTCTAAAATGACTATTTTATAAAATAATAATCCATTATTTAGCAGGTGTTTCCTGTTTTGATCAACTCAGGGAAAACCTTCCAGTTGTTTTCGCAACATGTTCGTGAGAGTGCTACACGTATCTATCTGTCCATGACTAAGGAGAGAGTGGGGTAAAAACTTACGAAGTTTATCAAATATCTGAGGTTACGTTTTGTTGATAGGTGTGGTGAAAGCAGGAATAATTGTCAACTACTTCCATTTTAATAATAATGGTAAATTTGAGTTACCTGGGACGAGCTCTATACGCAGTATAAATATTCTGCTACCCTTGTTACTTTTTATTTGTCCTTTGTTACTTCACTTAAAATATTTGCGTCGGTATTGTTATTAAATGACTCTGCTTTTATTAATCTTGTACCACTGCACAGTCTTCGACTAGAATTTCACTTCATCATTAACATTAGCAATAAGTTATTTCTTTAATTTAATACATCGGAGAAGCATTGATGTAGGTACGTATCTGTGAGTTAAGCGTTATAAAGGAATGTCAATGGTGATATATCGTTTTACTAAACCCAGCTTTTTTTTTTTTTTTAGCAATTTTCGTGACTTTATTATGATCGGAAATTTTAAACCGACATTTTGTCTGATATATTCGGAAATGAACAAAAGAGGCCCCAATAATCCCCGAAAATTAACGTACCTCAGTTTGCTTATTGTTGTTTTTTGTGTAAAATACGGAGCGAAGGACATTACATTTCTAAACTAACTTCTACAATTAGGTACGAAAGAATAAAATCTTAAATAAAATGTTGAACAGTCTGTAGTCTAACCCAATTCATCTGCACTAAGTTTAAAACATCGTTTTACTTCTCAGACCTTCAGAAATCACCTGTTTTTCGGACACAACCTCCCACAAATATCGAAACACATGATTATCATCTTGCACCTTATAATTTACTCGCAATTCTGTGTTACTAACTAATGACACTCATCAGTATGTGTTAGTAGTCAATAACATACATACATTCGTACACCTTCGTCTGCTTTGATTACAGAATGCGACGGAATCACATGGCCATGTCAGCCTGAAACAGAGTAAACTGAAAGACTCATACAATCGGTATGATTTGGAAGGAAGCTAAATATCCCGTTTATGTGGCTTATCTTAGACGACGTCGAGTCTCCATGACAAACGTGTTTTGGAAGGTCAAAGGTTTAGTAGTGAAGAAGGTGACGTAATCTTGTGCAATTTGTTAGGTATGTAGCACGTCACACCGTGTTGCATCTTTATAGTCACTGTCGTGAAAAAATTTTGAAAAAATATATTCATTTATTCAGCCTTCGATAAAATACACTTTCTGTTAATTTGGTTGGCAGGACTATCGCCCTCCCATTATTCTCAGTCCTACAGACTGACAGCAAACCGTCTCTCTGACCACTTGACATGTTTCACATGTTGAAGAAATCCTCTCGTTTTATGGTTTTCTATTTCCACACAACTGCAACCCGCCCAACCAAATTCTCGTTTACAGTTTTAATAATCTGACCTCCTACTCGCCGTAGTCTTTACGTGTACTACACGATTATTTTAAACTAGTTATTGTAGAACTTTCTTGAATATACCATCCATTACTACTACTAGGCCCAAATTTTCTGCTCAATTTCCTGTACTAAATCGTCCTCACTCTCTTATCTCTTCTCATAGTGAGACTTTTCGCACCTATAGAATATGGCGGCTAAAACTTAATACCTGCTATTTACATACTGCAATCATTTAAAAAAATATAAAATTACTGACCGCAGAAGGCTGATCTAAATATAATTTTCTATGATTTTATCGAAAGGTAGCCGCTTCAAATTTCGGCCAGTTTCTTGACCAGATTGTCTAAAACATCGTGATTTTCCTCAGGCAAATTTAGAGAACGTAAAAATCTTCTTTCTGCATTTTCAACCGAACATATTCTTTATTCAATCACATTTCACGCTAGCTTCTGAGTTGATACAGCATCACAAAATAACCTAGTTACAAATATAAATGAGGGCACGTGTCACGAACTAGTGATGTTTAGACACAGAGGCTGTAAGCATGATTAAAGTAAAATTCAAGAATAAGCAAAAGCGATTGTGGTGGTGGCGGTGGCGGTGGTGGTGTTGGTGGCGGCGTGGTGGTGGTGGCGTGGTGGTGGCGGTGGTGGTGTTGGCGGTGGCGGCGTGGTGGTGGTGGTGGTGGTGGTGGTGGTGGCGGTGGTGGTGGCG
>Ga0123355_10021676_pt1 | contig 10287 bp, 4 predicted proteins | sample TergutEmb28metaG_3_FD_89872 | JGI IMG/M metagenome (GOLD analysis project Ga0123355, IMG submission 89872) | Embiratermes neotenicus P1 segment gut microbial communities from Petit-Saut dam, French Guiana - Emb289 P1 | ecosystem: Host-associated > Arthropoda: Insects > Digestive system > Gut ... | reverse complement strand
TGATATCATCCTCTGTTATACGAGCTGTTCTGAAGCACAGAGTGATATCATCCTCTGTTATACGAGCTGTTCTGAAGCACAGAGTGATATCATCCTCTGTTATACGAGCTGTTCTGAAGCACACAACGATATCTTACGTGAATTATAAAAGATATTAAACACAGCATGAAGTCGTAATCACTGTAACTTAACTGGCCTCGTGTATGGATCTCCTCTTTTGCATGCCACAATACGACTTTGTTAGCACCCCATTTTCGTTTTTACACAGGAATGCACTATCAGTTACGGACAAGACACCAGCTAGTCCAACGAAGTGTTTTCACAACAATCAAATTTTCAGCTTCGTATTCTTAGCTTCAGTCACAAACTCTATTTGTAAAAGTTGTGTTCGACAACCGCAAGGAAGCAAATCATCGTTTATTCATTCGGATGGATTGTATTTATTATTAAAACTTTTCAAGAATTTGGAAGGAAGCAGTCATGACCTGAGGAGGTACTATCCCAGTATTTATCCGAAGACACTCGGGAACACTGTGCAAAATTAATTAAAGACAGCTAACCAACATTCCAAACGGGATTCACACCAACACAAACCCACAATATTACCGACATATCAGCCTCCTCAGTGGAAGAGTAATTATTCTAAGATATAAATTCGTAGTAGTCTGCGAGCTCTTCTATCTGTCTTGATACCAGTTCATGGCCATTTTTCGTACTGGGTTACACAGGAGGCAGGAGTATAAAAATCGTGGAACAGTAACCAGCCACTAGAAAATTGTCCTAAACACGTGTATGGCTAATATAATCGAAGTATTTTACACGGGAAGAAAAAATGGCTTAATTGTTTAATAGTACAGATTTGTACCAAATCGAACCTTCCTGAGGTAAGGAAAGTGAGGTTTTAATGAAACGTTTTTAGACGGAGTAGTATGTAATCATTTTAGCGATTTGTTTATCACGACTTTGAGCAGAACGTTTTATGCTGGTTTGCTAGGAGCGAGTGAATCTGTAACCGAAGTCAGTAAATAGAATACAAAGTGTGCACTCAAAACAGACGCCTTTTCACTGCAGCAGTTGAAATATTCTGCAACTACCCAACCTCATTCTTGCGCTGTAAAATATGCTGATAAAAAATGAACAAGAGTCACGTTTCAAAGCTACTTCCAGAATATTTTATTTGTTTTCTTTTTTGTATATGCTTTTGACGTGGAAAATTGAAGAAAAACAATTTCCTTCTAGGAGAGACAAGGAGAAGTTTGAAAATACGCAAGGGCAATTTTGTCCCTGCCGACTAAGCCGCGTTCAGAAGGTAAGCTTCCAGTTCTTACTGTTTACAGTGTAAAGTTCGAAAACTGCTGGCAGCCACCCGCACTTCTAGCCCGTTGCATTTACGAAACGTTAAACTGAAACAAAACGAATTGAATCCGCCCTTTCACACAGCACTCGCATTTCTTGGTACGTCTCTGGTCACATACAGAATGCGAACATATTACGGTTCTACATCCTTATTAGGAGTACAAGAGTGTTTTATTCCCTTTCCCATGGGAGTTGTAAATCGTCCCTCTGTTCAAATCCAAGCTGAAAAACACCGTTTGTCTTGTCAATTAGCGGAAATGGTGACGTGTGGTGTCTATAGTAAACAGCAGAAGAATCTACCCACTTCACACCACTGGTTCTCGGATCGGGGTTTTATGTTGCATTAGAGGGTGTTACAAGTGCCCCTCTAATGCAACTTACACTGTACGTTATTAGTTTCTTATGTTTGCTACGTGACTGAAAACTTTGTGTCGAAAGAGAAAGCATGGGAACACAGAGGGAGAGGAAAACAAGTTGAGATAATTAATATTCGGTACAGTTTACACAAAAAAACTTACACACTACACATACAGTAAGTTACTCACAACCCTTTTTTTTCGGAAATTATGCTTAATAAACAGAAATGTGTACTTTTTGACAGAGGACAACCCGTTTTGTAGGAATAAATTTGTATAATGTATTATATTCCGTCAATACAAAACAATATATGAGTACAGTGATATATATATATATATATATATATATACTCAGGTCACATTATGGCAACATGTTTCGACAGTTTACTGTCGAAACATGTTGCCATAATGTGACCTGATTGTACATATATCACTGTACTGATATATTGTTGTGTATTGACGGAATATAATACATTATACAGAAATGTGTACGTTGACGCTCTAATATGTAGTCTCAGCTACCGGCAGTGCCGTTAAAAACAGCACAATAAAAATAAATAAGTAAATAAATAAATAAACAAGTAAACGTGGTAATAAATCTGTAGATATGTATCTGCAGATATGTATCTGTAGATATGTATCTGTAGATATGCCTACCCATTTAAACGTTTGTTTAAATGCTACATTAAATTAATCACGATTTATCGCAAATTTTACACTGTATGCTATATTAACGTAAACCCGAACATTTCAAAACATTTTTTGCACTATGTGCAACTTAACACTACGCACTAACTGGAGAGCTCTAAAGGTGATTGGACAGAGGCCCTGATCTGTAGACAAATAAGGTAAGAAGGGGAAACAGAAAGTAATATACAAAATCAGGAAAGTCAAAATATGCAGCATTGGGTTTTGTAGTGCACATGCAATACATGAGAAGCAAAACACATTCTTTTAACATAAAAACTGCGAGGGAACTGAATACCTTGGGAGACACAAGCATTAATGGAAGAACAACAGAATATCGACATTAAAGAAGCATGAGTGCGTGCAACAGACCGAAACGTTTCAGGATTGTGACAAGTGACCGGCTTGGCTTCCATGAGCACAATATTTGTTCCTGCAAACACGGGTCTAAATGTTGTTTTGCATCAAACGTTGGCGACAGTGTTTTCCTACTGCCATAATAAAAGAGAGATGAAAAAATGTATTTGGAATCATATTCATAGGCCTAAATTCGGAAGCAAAATTTCAGCATAGTTTGCACATTACATTACAGAATCAAGGATTCCATACGTTCTAACATTAGCTATGCAGCTCAGGAACTTGGCGAATTTCACACAGGCAACAATGTTTTTTTCCTACTTTGCATATCAGCAATTATATGAACTGCAAAAAATTCTAGTTTCAATACAGCGACTAAAAATCTCCGATTCAGGAAGTCAAACTCATTTATTTATACTGACCTTTGAATAATGCGTTTCGCCTGGCGTTACGAACAGTACAGAACGCTTCCAAAACTGGACATGTTTCCTTTCTCAGCTGTAAAGTGGGGATGCACCTGCTAACTTGATTCCATTGCGAAAAATGATTTTAACAATCGATACAGCCAAGCCGGTCAAATAAATTTGTCAGGATTAGCTCCACCTAACGGACGCAAATTAGTACGTTGTTCGTCATTCTCAAACATGAGGGAAAAACATCCAGTTTCTGAAACGCGTGCTTTCGGAATACTAAACAGTGGAAGGAGCCCAAGGACGCGGCAAATAACTAATTCGCAACCTTCAGAAGGCTTTAGAATTATAAAGATTTATCATTCACCATAAGTACAACCAATTACATATTATATTATTATACTGTTTTTTATTAATGTGTGACTAACTCTTTTGACGAATTATATGTCATCTTCAGGCCATTTCTGCAACACAAAATACAAAAGTATAATTCCGAACCTTCATCCCACCCAAATGATTTGTCTCCCTTCTTAACTTTTCGGCCTGCTGGCAATCAGCGCAATAAATTTAATGGTAATATTTCCTTCTTTCGATCAACATGGCCATGTTACCTAACAGTTCCATTTTATACGTTTATAATGAAGTGAAATCCATTTATTTCAACCAAACTTCCCCTCGTTACTCTGTTCTCCTTGTCATCTATATGAATCTCCTTAAGCAATTACATTCAACTGTCCATATTTCACACATAACTTTAAAGTCAATAGCCATATTTCTTTATTTCGTTCTTCCTTTTTTAATCTGACCTCTTTCTGCCTATTCATTGTAGGTGCACAGTGTCACTGTTGCACCTGATCACACTCAGTGACACTCACACACACACGCGCGCGCGCGCGTGCACGTTTGGAAGGACTCCTCTGGACGAGAGATCGGTTCGTCGCAGAGACCTCTAACTGATAATATGCAACAGTCACAACAGCCAATAAAGCCCTCTGGGGGATTCGAACACGCAATCCCAACGTGCGAGGGGCCGCAGACCTATGCCTTAGGACACGCGGCCATTGCGATCGACCACATATCAGTCACATGTAATAAAAATTTCAGCTATACTAAAGAATGCACTTGTTTGCGACATAGTTCGTATTTAATAATGGTGTTTTTTCAAGTTTAGTTGTATTTTTCCAATAAATATTAAGTTTCAAAGATCAACTATACTTATTATTGGCACAGAGAAATAACTTTTTTTAGAAGAATTCCTCCTTATAATTCTAAATATCGGAACACAGTTACTACAGTTTATTCTGGATAATGTCACAATGCCACTGCTAGGCGCGTACGCAAAATTGCGAAAAGTGACTGTTAGTTTCGCCAGGTCTGAACGTCTGCCCGGCTCCCGCACGGAACAACTGGGCTTCCACTGGACGGATTTTCAAGAAATTTGATATTTCAGTATTTTTCGAAAGTGTGTCGAGAACTTCCAAGTTACACTAAAATGTGACAAGAGTAATGGGTACTTTACGTAAAGACCCCTGTACATTGCTGATCATATCTCCCTCTATTCATCTCAGAACGAGAAGTATTTGAGACCAATCTGTAGAGAAAATAAAATGATACCGTTCATCTTCATCGTTGCTCCGTGCATTTCGTAGAATCATTTAATTAGTGCACCAACTAATGCACAGATATAAAATTTTTACATTAAAACATTTTAAATCGCTTCAACATGCTGCCACAACACAAAATTAATATAAGAAAATCAATCAGAGAGTGTATTTTAAAAACGTGACTTTAGCAAAGAACAGCATAGATTCTTGAAGACCATCTTAGGATCGAAACATGTTGGAGCGATTTAAAATGTTTTAATGTAAAAAAATTATATGTGCATTAGTTGGTATGCTAATTAGATGATACCGTTCATGTTCAGTATTTTTCCCCCCAAAAAAATCCTTCCGTTAATGAGATAATGTGGAAAATGTAGTAGAGCCGAAGAAGCCATGGATGACAATATAGCGCAAGCGCATTGCATGCTGGATCCCTAAGGCTACCAGCACACACACACTCGCAATATGTAATACTTATTGCTTCTCTACTGCAGCAATGGTTGCGTGAACGCGCCTCGGTGTTATGTTTCTACGTACATTGCCTGTCTTGTTTATATTCCTATAAGACTTTCTTTACCCTATCGTAACTTGATCTTACTCAAATACTCTCTGGTCATTCGCTAACAGTAAGGTGAAAAACGTTCTTTTCGTAATTGGAATTACCAACCCATAGCACTGCTTATATTAACATTCCCAGTGACGTAGCTAGTTTTTTCACGCCCGGGCTGAGCAAGCACTGAGAGAAATTACGAACTTTAAAAAAATCACAGTCAGTTATTAAAGTTCCTTTTATTTGTTTCAGTAATTTAAAATATTCTGAGCGGAGAAAATCAATCTTTTTCATTAAAAATATTAATACTCAATACGCAATACTCGCGCCACCCTACCTACGCTCCTAAATTTTCATATAAATTATCGGAGACAATATGCGCCCTTGTGTGTTCCAGCAGTGATCACACTTTTTTCCCTTCCATTTGCCTTTGAATTACAACGGCAGCCCTGCATGTTAATCCGTTACAATCTATACAGCCAAACGTATGTCAGTTTTAAGATTCAATCGTAACAATAAAACCGAAATAATTTACGTCAGTGTAATACCTCTGGTTCTACCGAGAAATGACTGAAATATTGAATGATTAAATGTCTGTAATAACCCTGAGTACAGCAGACACCTTGTATTTGAATCAGTACATGCTGTAAGTCTACTGGAGGCGAGCAGTGCAGATGCTGAGTCACTGCGCCACAAGACGGATGGTTCCGGGATCGATTCCCCCTAGATTCGCTGGAAGTTTTCTAGTGCCCTGTATCCTTTCCGTCCCTGGGCTCCAATCAGCCGCTAACAGAAATATGTATCAAGGAATTTCTTGGAGGGTAAAGTGCGACCGGGTCATACAACTGACCGAGTCTTCATGACTTGTTACGGGAAAGCTTTACCTTTACTACTTTCTTTGTATTTGATCTCCACAGTGTCCTATTTAATGTAATATATATTTATTATTTATTAATGACTGTGTGGGTAGCTCTGTGTACACAATGTAAAATGGCAGTAAAATTATTAGCAAATAGTGAAGTGAAGGCGATGTAGAAATAAGCGATATTTGCTTTAACCTGTCAGGAGGACCTGAAAATATAGGAACGAGGTAAGCCTCTCTGGATATCTGGCCACTGGGACCTTCCGTATTTGAAGCGGGAGTACTAAACACAAGGCCTCAACTTCCTGTACGATATTGCTTCTACGCTACTGGTGAATATAAAGTGATTACGCATTTTCACGCTGCTCTCACGTCATATCGTGGTTCAGGTGGTTACTCCGCTTTCGCCAAGGAGTTCTGGTGTCGATTCCAGACCACTCTACGTAGGATCTGTAATGGACAAGTGTCCAACTACACTGCAACATTGTATCAATGTTGCATACGCATTAGAGCGTGTTTCATTCATCCACCGCATACATACTAATTTTCACATCGTAGTTAAGTGAATCTCTCGCCGCCCCTCTATTTTCAGTGAATTTGCTTTCGAAATTCGCATCGTTTGTGGTGGTAACTGCATCCGCCGCCAGCAGTAACTGTCAGCTCCACAGACTGTTCCTGACTGTCATGAAGCCACTCTTTAGTATTCCATACAAATGTTTTCATTCCATCGCCTCATTCATGTTAAAGTAAAGTATTTTTCTAGAAATACACCGCCCCTTCATTTCATGTTACATGCTTTTTTACCCAGCAACATAGGTGGAAAGGTCTATCGAGTGAAGAGGGAGGGGCTAGGGCTTTATGTGGATGATGTTCCTCTACTGCAATTTACTTTGCTTTGAGTCCCCCCCAGAATTCCCCAGGGGATCCCCGGGGCTTACAACAGCAGCATAGCTGTCGTGGAAGGAGGGGGGGGGGGAGAGACGTGCTGCGCTGTGATGTAGACAGACTTGATCCATTTGTCTCTTCTTTCTGGCTTCACTCTTTTCGTTCATGTTAATCCTCACTATATCGTGTCCTGTAGACCTTAATTGTTCTGCTCCTTTGGTCGCCGGCATATCCTTGATATACCCTGTAGGATATTCTCAGGCAATTTCAAATTCAGAGCACTTAAATTTTTTTTATGTTTGTAGGTCACTGTGGGATTTTTGTAAAGCTCAGATATACAACAGTGCCACGTAGTAAGTGACAAAAGCCATCTCCAGTGGACCGGCTGATGGTCTGTTCAGTACATCCATTGAAACTGACAGCGAAAACAAATGCAACGCGGTAAAATTAAGCGCATTTAATTGTCACTGTCCGTTACTGTAATCTCTGTTTTGCCTTAAAATTTCTATTTATGTACATAAATGAAGAACAGATTGGAAATACGAGGAATACATAAAGGTATTAGTCAAAAAGTCTGAAGAGCACTTGCAGGAGAGAGGATAACATAGACACGTATCTAATAAGTGTTATATTTGAGGTCGTCACCTGGACGCGTCTGACTCAGAACAGGTCCAGTGGCACCTTCTTCAGAACACCGTGATAAAATTTTGTATTCCCTTAATGAGTAGGAATCTTGATTAGATGAGAGTAAATTGCCTTCTAATTAAAGACTTGCTGCAGCTTCATGACAAGCCTACCTGTGTTTACTCCACATCTTTTCCACAAAAATGTAGAGTCGCTGGAACGTAGTACTTTTTGTAAAAAATAATAGAAGTAGAAACTAAATTTGCGTTGATATACATAAAGTTCTGAAAGGTAAAATCATAAGATTTTTCGAAGTAAATTTTACTGTGGTGCGGACAGATTACATTAATATATATCAGCTGCGCTTGTGTAGTCTCTATCGAGCAAGCTTGTGGCTAAATATTTATGAATTTGCCCAGGAGACGTCTTACGATTCATTTAGAAACCGTCGATAATATCAGCACTTTCTCACATAAAACAGGATAGGCTATGTTTACGTGCTGAAAAATCACAGGTCCATAGCTTCTCCAATACCTTACAGGAAAGTACGTTCTGAACTTCAGCCTTAATCACCCAAAGAGACAATATGCTGTTCCCTAATATGTACTGGCAAATGGACTAGCATGCCAAATGCTGGTCTCTGTGTTTTAATTTGGCAGAAATTTAAGTGCAGAAAAACTCAGGCCATCAAAAGATAAAATCGGCATTTAAATCCATCTCCTAAAGGATCATAAATTTTTTATCTATGTTCCTCTTTCTTTACACTTTCCGAAAGTCCCCTCTTGCACCTATATCTACGATTGTTCTCCCTTTGATTTGATAATCCTAATTACATATTTATTTTTATATAGTTCCACAACAATGTGAATATAATATACTTCATTTTTTGTTTATGGATTCTCTCAGTCGTCCCTTGCTAAAATAATATAGATTCTAAGATAAAATCGATCCCCATCCTCGGGAGAGAAATACGGGCAAAATATACGTACTCATCTGGACGCCATACGTACAGCTACTTTAAACCTTTGGGTTTTAAAAGAAGACGACGGCCAAAGTGCATCAGTTATTCAGAGACTGAATTAGTCGCTGTCCTTAGGAGGAAAATAGAGTTAGCACCTGCTTAGTTGGGTCCTACAAGTAAAGCTCCTCCCATATAATTGTTTTAACACAAGATAACAGACACAATCCATAAAGTAAACGACTCTAAACTGGCGTTTTTTTTTATGTTTCGCTGACCGTACATCTCAGTATAATCCTAGCAACTGACCAACCTAATGCACAAATTCTTGTTTTATAACAAGTTCATTATATTCCTCTACATGTTTCGAGCACAACAGTGCTCGAAACATGTAGAGGAATATAATAAACTTATTATAAAACAAGAATTTGTGCATTAGGTTGGTCAGTTGCTAGGAATATGGTGTTTGTTGTTTTAGTGAGGAATTTAAACATATAATTACTTTTAAAAAATGAGGTAAAAGTAGCTTTAGCAGCGGGAAACAGTCTCGACATACCTAATGTTAGAAACATTCACAATCACGACAGTGCACTCGCAAATGTTTGTGTCTACATCCCCTGCCAATGGAACGTTACAACACATGATGAGAACAGAGTTCAGGTTCGGAGTCGCATGGCTCATTCTCCTCACCCCTTCTCTCGGTCAAAGCTGCGGGCGCTGACTCGCGTGTCTCCGCATTCCGTTTAAATAGTCGCGCGCGCGGAATAAATCGACTACGCACGCTGAGCTCTGCAATGGATATGTTATTATACAGACACTGAAATGTTTTGAGAAATTTCAGTCAAACCTTGACAATGGTAACATTGTAAAAATTAGCCTTTTAATGTTTTTCACCACAAATAACAAATCACCATAAATAACTAACACGCAGCTTACAGTGGTAATTCCTTACCGCTGTTTCTGGACAACATATCAGTCCCATCTTCATGGATCAAGACTTTTTTTTATTTCTTAACCCTTGAAGTTGGGACTGAGAGTTTGTCCCGAAACGTCCGCAAGGAATTACTTCTATATGGTGCATAATATCCCAGGAAAGCCAAGATCCCATCTACTTTGCGGAAGAAGCCTGAAATCCCGATTAAGTGGGTTGTAATGCAGTATATGGCATTCTACAGAGACAAAGTTATGAATAATAACAGACAAAACATAAACTTTTGTTATAAGCAAACATAATTCGCTAAAGAGAGTAAAAATCGGCTCAAAAATGCAAGTTCATTTACCTTGAAAAACAACTGGTTATCCTTTAAGTCTTGAGTATATTTCCTAATGTGTCACCCCACGGAACAAATACATTTATGAATCTTATGTTTATTGTACCGTGCACCATCTTGATAGTTGAATAAAGAGAGACCAACTTGATGTCACTTGCTTTATTATTTCATTATTTAATGCTCAACATGTTTCGGATGTTAATATTCAGGCACTAGTGCCTCAGTCTGCTTACGGATACCACACCAACACAGCCAAACCACAACGTAACACCAACGCACATCGAACCAGAGCAATACAACCCATGAAATAACTCAACAAATAAGTCGCAAGCTCCTGAGGATGGATGTATTAACATCCGAAACATGTTGA
>Ga0123355_10021675_pt1 | contig 10287 bp, 7 predicted proteins | sample TergutEmb28metaG_3_FD_89872 | JGI IMG/M metagenome (GOLD analysis project Ga0123355, IMG submission 89872) | Embiratermes neotenicus P1 segment gut microbial communities from Petit-Saut dam, French Guiana - Emb289 P1 | ecosystem: Host-associated > Arthropoda: Insects > Digestive system > Gut ... | reverse complement strand
TCCCTCGCGGCTTACCCCCAGCCGCCCTCTCCAGAAATCGTCCAGCTGCAATTGCTCCCACAAAACGCCGCTCAACCAACACGCGCCCCACTGCCGCGGCCGCAGCACTTTGAGCTCGTACAAACGGACATGCACAGCCTCTTGCGCCAACTCCGGGGCTTCCCGGTCCTCGGGAAACAGCATCACCTGATGCCACTGCCCGCCGGGCTCGTCGAACACTTCGATGCACCGGCACCAGGCCGCTTTCTGGCTGTCGTTGATTTCCCCCAGGTAGAGCACCTGCCTCTGTACTACACGCTGCGAGGCCCCACGACGGTTCTCCACGATGCTCCAATAACGATGTTCCTTCCCATCTTTTACGCGACGTGTGCAGCGAAGAAACACCCCGCCATTGTGCACCGCTCGTGGCGCTAATCAAGGGGGTAGGTCTTCACTACAACGCCTGGCGGGAAACGCGCTGTTGATAGCAAAATACTTATGCGTGCGAAACTGCCGAAAATCGGCAAAAAACACGTTCGGTTGTCAAAGTCGGGTTAGCGCCCGGGTTTGATAACACCTTTAATCCCCCTTTCGTATCGATCACCTGCGCGCCGGATACAATCCGCTTCACGTCTTTGAGCAGCGCGAAGAGGTGCACCGGGTCGGAAGGCGAGGGGACGAAATCAAACTTCAAATAGAAGCGTCGGGCCTCTTCGTCCTTTGCGTGGACTGCGAAAGCCCGTATGCCGGCAATGTCGGCCGCCTGCAGGGTTCGCAGCATCGCATCTTTCAAAAGCGCCTTGCCCGCGCTCTGCCAGCGGTGATCGACTGCAAGACGTGCCAGCAGCATGATCGGAACGGGATGGCGAGCGAGTCCCCTGGTCAGACGCTCAGGAGCTTCCTCTCGCGTTACGTACCCCACGGCAAGCGTGTAGTAGCCGACGACGGCATCACCCGAAAGCCCGATGTAGTTTTGCGCCGCTCCTGCTTGCTGGTTCTGCCAGGCGAAGCGCTGGAGGTAGCGGTTGAGCTCTTCCCGGCCGCAGTCAAAGCTTTCAATCGGATCCGGACGCAGCTTTTCAACGCGGTGCTCTTCACTCAACGCGATCCGGAATCGAAGAATCCCGGTTCTTTGAGAAGCCGCTCAAGGCGGGGCAGGGGACGAGGAGGGGCATCGAGCGCCGCCAGGAAGGCTTTCCACTGCGTCGCATTAAGGCTGAAAGCCCGCCGGTCGGCGAGGGTTTCATCCGCCCGCGACAGGGCGCTCTCCAGCACGAATTCGCTTACGGAGCGATGCGCCACGGCCGCGGCAGCCTGCAGCGCGCGCTTCGCATTCCGCGTCAGCCGCAGATCGAGTTTCTCCGTGCGTGTGCTGTGCGACGGCATGGCGTTTCCCTTTGTTTGAGCCTTGCTTGCCCGACAATGTCAAGACAGGAGGAAGAAGGCTATTGGTCAGGGCGCTACCGCGTTCGTGTCCGCGGCTGGGATTCCTGTGTCCTGCACGCTACTATCGCGCAGTGCCCGTAATGTCGGCGTATCTTCTTTACGGATTCTTCATTCGTGCTTGGCATTTTTGATCTCCTTAGCAACGGCGTCATTTTCTTGTGCTCATCATTATGACGGATTGCGGTTGGAAAATGTGATGGCCTTCTTGGTCGTTGAAGGTAAGAGAATTCCGAGAGTGCGGCTTTCGGGTCGCAGCGCCCATGAAAGGAGCCCGAGGCCAAGCAGAACGAGGGGGCAATGAGATCGCTCTTTCTGCCTTGGATTGCAAGTGACATGGCTGCCCCTGACAATTCAAAGACGATGCCGGCGTATGCCCATTCCTTGAGCCGCAGAAGACCCGGTACAAGTAAAACTATCGCTCCGCCAATCTTCCAGATTCCTAGAATCAGCAGAATGTACGCCGGGTAGCCAAGGCTCGTGACGACATCCACGACATGCGGTCCGCTGAAAACGTTCGTTCGGCCGTGCGTCAAGTCCACGATTCCGCCTGCCAGCGTCTCAAGCGCAATAAGTATGGTTGCGACCCAATATCCAATTGCCCTGATTTTCATAAAATGTGGCTCCTCGTGCAGTGTTATGCAGAACGCCCCGGCGCATCACTCGGATCAGTGCGTCGGGAAAACGTTCGAACGCCTTCCGATCGCCACTCGCCCGGTTCGGCATCCTCTGACGTAGACCTAAGCTCGGACATCGAGACAGTGATGCGGAACGGCGCGTGAGACGACGGCTGGCGCGCCGTTCGTTTGCGAGCCCGCGCCGCGAAAGGTTGTAATTACTACCTTTTTCTTTACCTTCTCCGCTCCCGCCCTTGGTTGATGTCCGCGCTGCGGAGTGGATCGAATCCAAGTCGCTAAAAACAAAAAAGCCGCTAAAAGTAGCCTGCTGAACTTTATGGACGCTGCAAGTTGCTGATTTCTCAGCACGCGGGACACTTTCACAACTGCGTCCGCGTAACTTGGGTGGGGCGCCCTTTTATACAGAAGCCAGCTGGTTCGACTCCGCTCGCCCGAAAATCTCTGTCCCAGACGTAGACAGCAAGCGTGGCCGCAAGGTGCTTTGTTGGTATGATGGTTACACCGCAGCTTGTCTGGGCCGGTTTCTTCTTTTTGGCGCAGACCCAGTGGGGTTCGCGCAACGTTCAGAAGATAGAAAAGCCCCGCAGCCAGTTGGCCCGGGGCTTAACGATTCAAGAACGAGAATACTAATTGGCTTTCTTACGCCGCAAGATTGAGGCCATTCCAACCAGGCCAGTGCCGAAAAAGACAAGTGAGCCAGGTTCTGGCGTAGATCCTACTCTCAGACCAATGCCTGAGATGTTGGTATCGCCACTTGAAATCGTAGTCGATCCGTTGAACAAGTTAGTGCCCGTGTTCACGGTCAATTGAACTGTTGCCCCGTTTACCATGTTCCCGTTGAACCACATGCCCGACATCGTGCCCGACAGCGTGTAGTTGTGTGTGCCGTTGGCCAAAGTTTCCTCTGTCCAAGTTAGAGGTGACGAGGACGATGACAAGAAGGTGCCCGTGAAAATTACGCCGCTGTGAATACCGTCAGCGCCGTTGCCGGTAATCACAAACGTTCCACCAGCGGCGAAGATCCCACCCGTTCCCAGGCTTCCGCTGGTTAGTGCGCCGGTAGAGAATGTTAGGCTACCAAGATTGTTACCCGTTAGCCCACCCGCGGCAATCAGAACAGACCCACTGAGGCTCAATCCTGCGCTCGTGCCACTGAGCGTGCCACCAGAGTTGGTGAAATCAACGGAGTTGGCGAACGTTGCAACCGGTACTGCTAGAGTAAGCAACATCAACAAGAAGATGTGCTTCATCATTCTTCCCTCCTACTTGTCCCTGGACTTCCTGTTTTTCGGTCCAGAAAGCCGAAAGGGCGCGACAAGCATAGCCTTTTCTGAGACACCTGTCAAATGTTACAGTGCCTTCATGTTACAGATGTTACAGTGCCTGTCATAGGTTGCCGTCTTAATGGTCAACTAGATACTCCCTTCCGAGAATTCAGCAAGGATGACACCGATATAGGGCTGCCGGATAAACCGACGTACATGGGCAATTCTTTTCCGCCTATCTCCGCCCAGGTTGGCGCAAAATCTGGCTGGAGCACGGCACAAAAGGGATTTCAACGCTGCTCCGAATTTGCGGGACGAAGGCCTGAAGGAGCTCATCGCTACCGGAATCGTAGAGACGTTCAACGCTTGTGGACCGGGGACGATTCCCATGTGGGGCACCAGGAATCCGCGTCCTTCAGAGCGGGGAAGTGCAATGACGAAAGCTCCCGGGTTCCCCGCAACACTCTTCGAAGGCCGCACGATCGCCAACGAAGTTTGAAACTTTTTCCTCGCGGTTTCTTGTAGTGCTCGACCGCGCGGAAGCCGCATGCGGGCTTGGTCGTGCACAGAGGGAGACTGAGAAATCAGCGCATCCATCGTCGCGCCCGCCGGACGCGACGCTGATGCGGGATCTGTCGCGGCAAGCATCCGCGCGTGCATGCCGCATCGTGCCAGAGCGGAATAGGGCCGGCGAACCCGGAGAGCCGATGCCGGTTCACGGCCTGCTGTAGAAAAGCTGGGTGCAGGCGATGGCCCAGCCCACGTTGCCTGAGCGATCCAGCGATTGGAACTGCCTCCTGGGAGAAACGTTGACCCGCCCCCGGATTTTCTGGACCGCACCTCGCGGCGCCAGTTCCTCCCCTGTCGACCTTCGCAACCAGCCCTTGGTTGCTGGCGAAGGCTACGGAGGCGAACCGATGGAGGGGAAAATCCTGCGGAAGGGAAAAGCCGGCGGCTAGGGCCGGGCGGCGTTTTTGCGGCGAGGGCGGGCTCCTCCCAGAACCAGCGCGCACAGGCGATCGACGAAGGCGGGGGTCAGGCGATCGTGCTGGATGAGAAAACGCATGTAGATCGGGCCGTAGAGGGAATCCAGAACCAGGTCGGGGTCGATGTCTCGGCGCAGTTCACCGCGACGGATGCCACGGCGCAGCGTCTGATAAGCTTCGCGGCGACGCGGCCACAGGAACCGCTCGCGGAAGGAGGCAATCAGCTCCTTATCGCTTTGCCCGGCTGCCAGAATCGCGGAAACGATTCGTCCGCGCGGGCCGCGGAAGATCTTGATCAGCTGGTGCATCTGACGGCTCATATCGGTGTCGACGCATCCCGTGTCGGGAAAACGAAGTTTTGGCCGGGTGTCGCTGGCGAACGCATCGGCGATCAATGCGCCTTTATTCGGCCACCATCGATATACGGTAGCTTTTCCCACCGAGGCGCGCTGCGCCACATCTTCGATGGTGAAATCAGAGAATCCGTTCTCGCCCAGAATCTTGAGCGTGCTGCGCAAGATGGCGAGTCGCGCCTGTTCGCTGCGCGGCCGTCCCGGAGGACGCTTTCCGTTGTTATGTTCGGGCTGCCCGGCGGCCAGCCTTTTACTCATGGCCTTACGGTACCATATAATTATGCTTTAGGATTTAGAATCCGATACGCCCAGTATCGAATCTAACCGAGCACTTCGCAGGAGCCGTGCTTGGGCGAGCACATCGAGCATTCTTCATTTGACACGGGAGTGGTCGTAGCCTATGTGGATTGTCGCTTTAGCCCTCAGACGTCCCTACACGTTTGTCGTGATGGCGCTGGTGATCATCATTCTCACGCCGATCACGATCCTGCGCACCCCCACTGACATCTTTCCTGAGATCAACATTCCAGTGGTGTCGGTGGTTTGGTTCTATACGGGGATGTCTCCGGAGGTCATGGCGAACCGCATTGTGGCCAACTCCGAACGCAGTATTACTACGACCGTCAACGACATCGAACACATGGAATCCCAGTCGGTGTATGGATTGGGAGTCATCAAGATTTTCTTCCGCCCGGGAACGAACGTCCAGGGCGCGATCGCGCAAATCACGGCCATCTGTCAGACGACGGTGCGTTCTTTGCCGCCCGGCACGACTCCTCCTCTGATCATTTCCTATAGTGCGTCGACCACTCCGATTATCCAGCTCGGATTGAGCAGCAAGACTCTGCCGGAGCAGCAGCTGTTCGATCTGGGTCAGAACTTCTTGCGAAATTTTCTGGCCACCGTTCCAGGAGCGGCAACCCCCTATCCCTATGGGGGAAAGATCCGGCAGATCCAGGTCGATCTGGATTTGCCCAAGCTGCAGGCTTACGGACTTTCTCCCAACGACATCGTGAACGCGGTCAACGCGCAGAACATCATCTTGCCGACCGGCACCATCAAGATGGGGCCGCTCGAATACAACGTGGAGATGAACGGGACGCCGGAGACCATTCCCGAGCTGAATCAACTGCCGGTGAAGACGACCAACGGTTCCACGCTCTACATGCGCGACGTGGCCCATATCCGCGATGGGTTCGCGCCGCAGACCAATATCGTGCGCCAGGACGGGAACCGCGGCGCTTTGATGTCGATCTACAAAAACGGTTCGGCCTCCACGCTGCAGATCGTTGCCGGAATCAAGAACATCGTGCAGCAGGCTTCGCAGTCGTTGCCCCCGGAACTGAAGATCACAGCATTGTTCGATCAGTCGCTGTTCGTGCGGGCGTCGATCGAAGGAGTCATACGCGAGGCGCTGATTGCCGCCGCGCTGACGGCGTGCATGATCCTGCTCTTTCTTGGCGACTGGCGCCCCACCATTGTTATTTCCATCTCCATCCCCCTGTCCATATTTGTTTCCATCATCCTGCTGGGAGCGTTGGGCCAGACCATCAACATCATGACCTTGGGAGGTCTGGCTCTGGCTGTCGGCATTCTGGTCGATGATGCCACCGTGGAAATCGAGAACATCGAGCGAAATCTGGCAATGGGCAAAGAGATGCGACAGGCCATTCTCGACGGCGCGCAGCAAATTGCCGTGCCGGCCTTCGTCTCCACCCTGAGCATCTGCATCGTGTTTGTGCCCATGTTCTTTCTGACCGGGGTCGCGAAATTCCTCTTTGTCCCTTTGGCCATGGCCGTGAGCTTCGCCATGCTCGCCAGCTATCTGTTGTCGCGAACTCTGATTCCGACCCTGGTCATGTACATCATGCGCGGACATGAACATCGGGCCGAGGCGCCTACCTCTGTTCTCGGCCGGTTCCAGCGCGGGTTTGAGCGCAAATTCGAAGACTTCCGCAGGGGATATGAAGCCCTGCTGGAGACGACGCTGGAACATAAGGGTGTGTTTGTCGCTTTCTTTCTGCTGTTCTGCGTGCTTTCGCTGGGGCTTTTTATGACGTTGGGGCAGGACTTCTTTCCGCAAGTCGATGCCGGGTTGTTGCGCTTGCATGTTCGTGCCCGTCCCGGTTTGCGCGTGGAGGAGATGGCGCGTCTGTGCGACCAGGTCGAAGCCGCCCTGCGCGAGCAGATCCCCCCGGGACAATTGGAGACGATACTCGACAATATCGGACTGCCGAACTCGGGCATCAATCAGTCCTACAGTTCGAATGGAACGATCGGGAGCAGTGATGCCGAGACCCTGATCGCGCTCAATCCGGAGCATCATCCTCCCACCGCGGACCTCATGCGGCATCTGCGCGAATATCTGCCGCAGCGATTCCCGGGGGTGGAGTTTTTCTTTCAGCCCGCCGACATCGTGACCCAGATTCTGAACTTTGGCCTGCCGGCCCCCCTCGACGTCCAGATCGTGGGCAACGACCTCGAGAGTAACTACGCCATTGCGCAGCGGATCGCCAACCGGATGCGTCACATTCCCGGCACTGCGGATGTCCACGTGCAGCAACTGCTCTCGTTGCCGACTTTGCACATGGAAATCGAGCGCACGCGAGTCAGCCAGGTGGGCCTGACCGCACGCGATGTGGCCCAGAGCGCCCTGGTTTCGTTGAGCGGCAGCTTTCAGACGGCACCGAACTTCTGGCTCAATCCGGACAACGCGGTGACTTACCAGATGGCCGTACAGTCGCCGCAATACCGGATGACGAATCTCCAGGATATGCTGAACATCCCCGTGACCTCTCAGCAGGGTCCACAGCTGATGGGAAACCTGGTGCAGATATCACCCACCGCCCGGGCTGCGACCGTCAACCACTACAATGTGCAGCCGGTCATCGACGTGTATGCCAGCACCCAGGACCGCGATCTGGGGGCCGTGGCCGCCGACACCGACAGAGTGCTGAAGACCTTTGAGGGAGGGTTGCCACGCGGTACTCATATCGTGGTGCGCGGCCAGGTGGCGACGATGCGCTCTTCGTTTGAAGGTCTGGGTCTGGGGCTGGCGGGCGCGATTCTGCTGGTCTATCTGCTGATTGTCATCAACTTTCAATCGTGGCTTGATCCGTTCATCATTATCATGGCGCTGCCCGGAGCTTTGGCTGGAATCTGCTGGTTCCTGCTGCTGACCCATACCACCTTGAGTGTGCCCGCTCTGACGGGAGCGGTCATGTGCATGGGCGTGGCCACGGCGAACTCGATTCTGATGGTCAGTTTCGCCCGCGAGCAGATGGATGAGGGCGTGCCCGCCCTGCGCGCTGCTGTCGCCGCCGGCTATACGCGCGTTCGGCCGGTGTTGATGACGGCTCTGGCCATGATCATCGGCATGGTGCCGATGGCTTTGGGGTTCGGCGAGGGCGGCGAGCAGAATGCCCCGCTGGGCCGTGCCGTGATCGGCGGGTTGCTGTTTGCCACGGTCGCGACACTGTTTTTCGTGCCCAGCGTGTTTGCCATTATCCACGGGCGTCGCGAACGCAAGCGCGCCCTCGAGCAAGAGGCGTAAGACGGGACCGGCACCGGGGTTTCGCCACAGATCGGAGCAGAGCATGACGCTAGACGACAAGGAAGAGAAACAGGTCCTGGCTGAGCAGAACGGGGAACGTCACCTGAGCGTCCAGGCGCAGCGCGACGAAGAAATCGCCCAGATGCAGCAGCACTCCAAGCATCAGCCGCCGGCCATCCAGCGTCCGCCCGAGATTGCGCCCGCGGCTCCGCGCAAGGCTTTGATGATGGTCGGGGTCGCGGTGCTGGCGTTGCTCGCGGCCGGAGTGCTGACCCTGATGGCCAAGGCCAGCCGGGAGCGCGCTCTGGCTACGGTAACGGAGCGCGAAACCATTCCCACGGTTGCGGTCGTTCATCCCATCGCCACCGACCCCGATGAGAAGCTGGTGCTTCCCGGATCCCTGCTCGCCTACGAAGAGTCCCCGATTTACGCTCGCACCAACGGCTATCTGCTGAAATGGTATACGGACATCGGCAGCCGCGTGAAAGAAGGGGAACTGCTGGCCACCATCGATACCCCGGAAGTCGATCAGGAACTCAACCAGGCGCGCGCTAACCGGCAGCAAATCGTCGCGCAGGTGGAGCTGGCGAAAATCACCGCGGCTCGCTGGGAGAACCTGCGCAAGACCGATTCGGTCTCGGCGCAGGAAGCCGATCAGCAGGCCAGCGCCTACAAGCAGTCGCTGGCGAACCTGGCCGCCGCCGACGCCAACGTACGGCGTCTGGAGCAACTCGAAGGTTTCAAGAAAGTCTATGCGCCGTTCTCGGGAGTCATCACGACGCGCAATGTCGATCCCGGAGCCTTGATCAATGCCGGCGCCGGCATCGCAGGCCGTCAGCTGTTTAACATCGCCCGAGTCTCGCCTCTGCGCGTTTACACCAACGTTCCACAAGCCTATGCACCGTACATCCGGGTTGGGGCAGAGACCTACGTGACCCTTCAGGAATTCCCGGGACAACGATTTTCGGCGAGCGTGGCGCGAACCGCCCAGGCCATTGACACCAGCACGCGGACGCTGCTGACCGAAGTCGATGTGCCCAACAAGGATGGTCGCTTGCTGCCGGGTTCGTTCGGTGAGGTGCACTTTGCCATCGGCGTGAAGATGAACAAAGTCACCATTCCGGTCAACGCGATGCTGTTCCGGGCGGAAGGGCCGCGCGCGGCCGTGGTTGGTCCGGACAATAAAGTGCAGCTGCGTCCGATCAACATCGGCAGGGACTATGGCACAACGTTGGAAATCCTGGGCGGCGTTTCCACTTCCGATCAGATCATCATCAATCCGCCGGATTCCCTCGAAGACGGACAGCTGGTGAACATGGCGGCCGCGCCATCACCCGGTCAGGGGCCGCCGCCCCCGCAGGGGGCTGGGCAATGAAGCCGGTTTCCATTCTCTTCCCCTGCCTTTTTTTCGCAGCCGGATGCACCGTCGGTCCACGCTATGCGCGGCCCGCCGCCCCGGCGCCGGCACCCGATGCCTGGAAGACCCAACCACCCTGGGAGCAGGCCGCTCCGAAAGACGAAATTCCCAAAGGTGCGTGGTGGCAGGTTTTTCACGATCCTGTGCTCGATGGCTACGAACAGCAACTGCTCGCGGCGAATCAGTCGCTGGTGGCTGCGCGCGATCGCCTGAGCCAGGCGCGCTCGGTGGCTCGGGTCGCTACCGCGGATTATTTCCCCCAGCTCTCTGCCGATCCCAATGCCTACCGTCAGCGGGGGTCGGGAAACCGGCCGCTGAATGGCTTGGCGCCGAGTGTGGTGAATGGAGTGGTGCAGCCCGTCCAGCCCTATACCGAGAACGTTTACAACATTCCGTTTTCGCTCAGCTACGAGGTCGACCTGTTTGGACGGGTGCGGAAAAACGTCGAGGCCGCCAATGCCTCGCTCCAGTCCACTGCCGCCGACCTGGGGAACGTGCAACTGGTCCTCACGGCAGAACTGGCGGCGGACTATTTCAGTTTGCGAGAGCTGGATGCGGAATACAAAGTCGTGCAGGAATCGGTGGACTCCGAACGCAAGGATCTGGATCTGCTGAATGCGCGGCACCAGGGCGGCATCGCCAGCGGGTTGGAG
>Ga0123355_10021673_pt1 | contig 10287 bp, 7 predicted proteins | sample TergutEmb28metaG_3_FD_89872 | JGI IMG/M metagenome (GOLD analysis project Ga0123355, IMG submission 89872) | Embiratermes neotenicus P1 segment gut microbial communities from Petit-Saut dam, French Guiana - Emb289 P1 | ecosystem: Host-associated > Arthropoda: Insects > Digestive system > Gut ... | reverse complement strand
TGCATGGAACATCTTGCCATGTATGACTCATTTCCTTACAAGCTGAAGTTCCATTCACGCAGCAAGCACAAACACCAACGACTTTTCTGTCATCTAAAACTTCATAACAGGTAAGAACACTGAAAAGCACACATTTCTCAAACAAAACTTCAATATATGTTCACACTTTCATCACCAGCATCACATTTTTTCTGGGCAAAGGATACACCTGCAATCTCTGTCCCATGTCTTGTATGAAATTTGCAGCTTGCTGCCTATATGATAGTTCCTTATCCAGCTCGTAGCCACATTTTCTGCTTGGCGTATTGGCAAGTTGTTCCTTCGTGAAATACCATTTTTCGTCCACCGCCATTTATTCTTGCTCTTCGGACATACTACACTTTCAAAGAGGAAGTAACTCAAAAGTGGATTTGGTTGGTGGTATGAAATTTTTAGGTAAAACAAATTATGTGAAAACTGTTAAACAAAATTTATTGCTTTTAATACATAATATTTATTTTGGATTGATATTAAGACGCAAAATACTGTAACTGTTAATGGACAACATTATGAATTTAAAAGCTCATATAATTACGTGAGTCTATATACCACTATACATACCCAAAATGCCGTGTTTTGTTTTGGTCGGTAGGTAACTGGTGAAGAAACGAAGGCCACACATTTTTCATATTACGAGGCAGACACGACACCTGGTATGTATTTATATTTCGTACATTTTGACTTATCAGAATTAATTGTGGATTTCTATGTACAGTTGAAGAATAAACGATGTCTTCTGAAAATTATACTCACTCGTACAGAAATTTGCGGAAACAAAATGGCAGACCTTCCACTAACCTAATCAGTGTTGTGATTAATTTCATTGGCCTGCCATAATCGATGGTAAAAACTAGCAATTGATGAAAGAGGAATTTATAATTTAAGTAACCATGTTCTCATAAGTTTTGGGCATGGATTCTACAGACGTACACGTATGTCATTTGATGTTAGAATTTTGTGTACAGTTCGTATGCATAAATTGTGCAGTAAATGACGGATGTCACATGACAACGTAGGAAATGCCCAGGTGCGGAGAAAATGCCGATATCGGTAATGCCATCGTTATATGGCCTTCTAGGAATACGTGTCTGTGAAAACAGCACCGCTATCGTTATTGGGGAAAGCAGAGTCGTAAATCATGTCTCATTATTTTAAGTTGAATGCAGTAGTTTTCCTCGGTACTAGTCGCGGGTCAATCAAGACTGCCAATTAAAAATACAGAGTAAGAGCCTTTCGTGAGAAGCTAATAATTCATCAGGGTTTACAATAATTCCCTACATAGTATAGATCCGGTAGCTTGTGCTTGTCCATGCAAGCCAGAAGCATATTTGTCTACCGGTAGCATATGTGGCGGGAATTAAGTTGTTCACAATTGGGAGCCAAATCTGATGTGTCTGTGTGCTATTCAGTTTAGAATAGAAACATTCATTTTCCACAACGTTGTTGTTTTTCTTTCAGCATTCTAAAGGATGAATAAAGCCCAGAAACCAGATAATCCTGTATGGATAACACTGGTCAACAGAATTCAACTTATTTTTTTGTCCCACGGACTTCAATAGGTGAACATAGCAGTACTTTTTATGCTGAATTCAGCTATGTGTACAGAATTTTTCTATCGGCTGGGTTTCAAAGATACAGAGGAATTTAAATGTGCAAGATAGTTCTTTACGTGCTCATGAAACAGGCAGAAACTGTCCTCTAAAATGTTGAGGTGTATGACTTTCATCTGTGTTTGGCATCAGGTACATCCCTCTTCATTGTCCAGCAATAGTCTGCCAACATACTTGAGGTTCACTTGCCTTGGTACTGCTTTTCAATAGCCATAATGTCTTGGTAAAATCTGTCACCGTGTTCGTCAATGACTTTGCCAAGATTTTCTGGGAAAAAATCCAAGTGTGACTCCAGAAAGTGGATTTTCAGACTCATATTGCATCCTATAGCTTTATATGAAGTGAACAGGTCCTGCACAACATCCTGATAGTTATTACCTAAGAAGTCCTTGCATATCCACTTAAATGACAACCATGCATTTCTTTCAATATCATTCAGGTCCTCATCGAACTGTTTGTCTTGCATCAGTTCCCTGATCTGGGGCCCTATAAATATACCTTCCTTAATTTTTGCATCGCTCATGTTTGGGAACTTATTCCTCGCATATTTGAATCCATGGCCAGTTTTATCCATACCTTACACAAAGTTTTTCATGAGGTTCAGCTTTATGTGCAAAGGGGGCAGATAAATGTTCTCCATAAGAACAAGAGGAGGGTTGACGACATTTTTCTCCTCTTGCATCACTGATATTTGTTTCGGCCACAGTTTATTTACATAGTGATTCTAATTGTCCCAGCTCTCCCACTCGCACAGGAAACAGCAGTATTTTGTGTACCCCAGGGTGCATTCCGAGTAACATTACCACAACCTTGAGATCACCACATAACTTCCACTTAAATTCATCGTACTTAATCTTTCCCAACAGTAGCTTCATGCTATCATAATTTTCCTTCATGTTGGCTGCATGAGCCAAAGGAACGGAGGGGAATTTATTTCCGTTGTGGAGTAGAACCACCTTCAAGCTCACTTTTGACAAATCAATGAGCAAGCGCCACTGATCTGGGTTATATTCATGGCCAAGAACTTCCATAACGGAACAAACGTCATTGCAAAACACAACACCATCTTCCAGGGGAAGAAATCCTTGAATTCTTCATGGCGCCCACGGTACAAACACACCTTAGTGTCCTGGCGCAGAAGATTCCAGCCCTTTAGCCTGGAGTGTAAAAGTTCAGCTTGCTTCTTTGACAGGTTCAAATCGCGGACATCATTCAGGTCCCCTTGAGTCAGCAGGTGTGGTTCATTGGAAGAACAGGCTCCTGCAAATGTTGGACCACAATCCATATTGTTGTTAGCTTGGCCTGCATCTTCATCACTTGACTCACTGTCATTCAGCATCATGTTTGTTGGAAGCTTTGTCACAGGTAACTCTGCATTGTGAGATACTGGCCTCATCACAGATGGTAAATTAGGATACTGAACAGTGTGTTTGGACTTTGCTCTTACACCAGTGATACTGATCAGGCAGAAGTAGCAATCTGAAACATGGTCCGTGGGCTGTCTCCAAACCATAGGAATGGCGAAAGGCATACAGCGTGAACCTTTTGCCCATGACATGAGAAGCCTGGCACATGTCACACAACAAAAATGGGGAGCCCAACTCTTGTCCTGATCACCCACTTTGCAGCCGAAATAATTCTTATAGCATTTCTTAATCCGGGGTGCGAAAGACTATCTTTGGGATTTAAATGTCACCTCACCGCAGATGTACCAGAATGCATCCAATGAATTTACGCACTTTCTTGGCATATTAATGGTGGAACAAACACTTTGTACTTCTGAGACGACAACACACTGAGCTCTGGCCAGTAACTGGCAGAGGGCTGTTAGTCACATGTGTATGACACGTGACTGCTTGTTACAACATGTCCAGACTACCTCCTACAGGCCCCCAGTGACTCACGTATGTAGGCTTGTGCTTTTACATAGTCTGATGCAATGCAAAAGGTGTGAGTGATATAGAAATTCAGCATCCAAAAATACATCAAAAACGGACATTTTTCCTCATGGGACGAAATCTTTGTTGACCAGTGTAATTAGTTGGCAAGATACCTTTAAATTATACAAAGTGTAACTTCTTCTTTCAGGCAATAGGGAAGATGTTTCGTCCAATGAAACGCAGTAGCTCCATTACAGACAGACTGGCATGCAGCTATCCAGCTTACGAGTGTGGTGGGCAGCGTGTAGAAGGTTATGATTATTGCATCAGACACATCCTGGTAGACAAGAGTGCCCCTTACCGACTCTGTGGCTATGTGTATTCAGGCAATGGGCGCCGATGTGTCATGCCTACCCCAAAGGCAGACAAACGTGAAACTGGGTACATACTTATAGAGGCATACTGTAATATAGGCTGACCACAGTGAATCCAGTGTGCCATGAAGGAGGAGACACACCTGTGGACTGTCATCAGGTGTGCCCTGCACTGAACAAACCCCCCTCCCCCTCACCCCAAGGTGAACCATCTGGTAAAGACAGACTTTGGTTACCATGTTGGGTATCTGTCTTACAAAAAGTGTTCCCATCCCAATGGAACCAACCAAAGGAGATGGACATCGGTTATCGTTTAGGCTTGCCCTTTGTTATTAGCAATGCTCTCCTTCAAAGTATGGCGCTATCTTAAAAAAATGTACACCAAACAATGCAAAACAGTAAAATATGCTTCATCATATGTTAGTAATACCTACGTGTTTTGGGTGTTAATGAACTTCATATGTTCCATATCTGTGCAGTAAAGGTATATTTCAATTTATTAGTAAACAAACAAATGCACAATAGTCACATATGCTTTATCATATAGTATTAATAACAATATTTCAGTCATTATTGTGACTGTCATCAGGGGACATGTAGGTATTAATAATATATATATAAAACGTATTTTACTGTGGTGCATTTGTTGGTATACTAAATCCATTTAAACATTACTTTAATGCAACGATATGAACATACTAAGGTACTCTTCTTTCACTCCTCCCTGCCCTACTTAGTCATAAGTTCTGCACACAACTGTCTGTACATGTGTTGTGTTTCAGGTGTTACTATACATCTCTGTGTCTGCTGATATCACAGAAACTATTTGCTTTTATCAGGGGCACGCACTGGAGCTCACACCAGTACAATTGACACCACATGGAACCATGTCAAGGTTCACTTCAGTGCTTACAACTGAAAGGCGCAGTACATATTTTACCTGTCACAGTACATGATTGGGGCCTATGTGCGGCTTGTGCTAAGTCCATACCTTCCCCATGTTCATTCTCATTGTGAGATGTGTTCAGTGGTCAGATCACCCTGTGCATTATCGTGCTGACACTCAGCCTCTCCATGCATCTGTAAAGCTACCTCTGACCACTGCTACTGCACCCACCACTGCCACATTGAAAGTGCTTTGCCTCACCTGTATAGAAAATGTTCCCACAGTGGTCAGTCTGTACTACCATAGAGCCCTTTTAGACTAGGTAAAGGCAGCAAGGTCTCTTTTGTATTCACAGGGTTTTCTTCCTGGTGCTGGTTGTTTCCAGTAGTAAGAAATGTATGTCAGGCATATATAACACTGGAAATTTGTGTTTACTTGATAGCTTCTTGTGTTTGCATTTAGTACAGCATCTCATATGAACATTATAATATGAAAGTTTAGTACATCACCATTCATTGTTTTGTGATCCGTGTTGGTACATGGTATGTACGTGAGAAATCAGTGGCTATGCAAATGAAACTGTAGAAATGGAAGTGGGGTTGTCTCATGTTAAAGGATTCCTCTGCCAAAACAAAGCAATTTTTGAGTTGGAACCTCCAAGGACAACACAGAAGATAAATGTCAAGAAAGAGATGGAGGAGGACAGTAGACAAGGAAGCTGGAACAGTTGCTTCAAAGTGGTCCTGTGCTGCAAAATTAAGTAATGATAATTGACGTGACTTGACTGACATGGTATGGAACAATCTATCACAAACAGATAATAGATGAGAAAAATGATATACATCAGTCAGAGTACCCTGACTGCAAAGTGTTGTGTTCAAACACAGTGCGATGGCGACTGCCATTCAGCATTGTTACACCTCAGTTCTGGGTTACCTGAATATACTCGTGACTCATTCATGTCAAAAATACAGTGAAGAGACTCATCCATCTACTCTTGACATTGTTGGAAATGGATGGTAGGCTATAACATTAGCGTGACACACTGATATTGTTCAGTATGTATATCTGTATTCAGTATATCTGCTGCTTCTGGTGTTCATTAAGAATGAAAAACACACTTCTGGCAACAGTTTCACTTCTGCCACATTAACAATACATTAAATGCTGCATGCATGTTTTAAGAATGAATTTACACACTCCATGATGTCTCACTGCAAGGACCATCTGCTGAATCTTACTGACTGGGTGTTACCCTTGACATACTACCTTTTAACGTTTAGGCACCACGCATCCTATATATAGGACAGCCGTACCGCTACTCCCCAAAGTACACTTTTTATATATTTAGTCAACAAACATATGTAATTATTTTTTTAGACTCTCTCACCATCTTCGTTTATTCCTCCACAAAATGTCATGTATTTCCTAATGTTACTGTTCTTGGTTCATAAAATATTCACATTTTACATAAATGGTGTGCTAAACTGTAAATGTCCAGCTCCAGGGCCAAAGAGTTAAATGCCACATTTGTGCTGCATCTGAGCACTGTTCCATTTAAATGCCCACTTCAGGACAGTGTTTTCCCTTTTGGATAAAAAGGGTCTCCATATTATAGGAGATCATCCCATACATCTGTTAAAGGTTAAAGACTCTACATTATCATTGTGCAGGTTCATAGAATGGGGTGTAGGTCCGTAAGAATTATTTGTAGCAGAAATTTTTCCCAGCAACACATCCATTAGTACAGTCACAGCTGTGATCATTAATTTGTACCCATTCTCAGCCTTAACTCAGTACAGTGTGACCACATGCAACTCTTCACTGCCTGTCTGCTACATAAAGTAGGTATTAATGCCACATTTATGCATGGGCTGTTACTGCCATGTATGTCCCATGTAGAAGAGAAGCTGGTTTGTCAGGCATGAAAACTCATAAATACTCTGTGGTGTCACATGACTTCATTACCAGAGCTGTAGAAATTAATATGTCTGGGATATACGAACATTTAAATGTGTTAATAAGGGCACCACGTGTTATGTATACTGTATACCAATTGTCTTGGCAGTCGTGAGTTCGGACATTTGAAACCTAAGTGTGGAAGATTGATAGAGCCATGTTTTTAAATGCGATAACATTTCTGTGACAAATGAGAAGCTTTCGTTTGTAATGGGGGACCACAGTTTCCTAGCATAATGGCCAGTAAGATACTGTGCATAAAACGACTCACAGTGCATTGTATAATTGTTGGATTAAAGCAATACAAATATTTATGTATTTTTTATTATATTTTATTTTAGATTGTGTGCAGAGCATGCACGTAATGCACAGCTAGCCAGGCAGAAATCATCACGACGACACATACCACCACAAAGTTCTGAGTCTCTTCTTCTTGGCCTTTCACACTACAGCAAGATTGATTATAACTCTGCAGCTGCAGTGTCTGGTATAGTACAGTTATTTTTGTTGTTTTCTTGTTTTATAGGCTGGTTTTAACACTGATTCAGGCATAGATTATTTTATTATGTTCCATCTTCTATACATTAACCAGATCCAATAATATATAAATAACCAACAGATACACTTTAATATATTAACCCTTTGACGCCTAACGACGACTATAGTGGTCGTACCGCACCACTAACCTCTAAACATTGCATTTTATATATTTATTCAACAAATACAGGTACTGAATATTTTAAACATGGTATACTCTCTGTTTTTTCCTCTTCAAAATGCAGTTTGTTTCATAAATCTAAAATATTTGGTTCCTGTATTATTCACATTTTATATAGATGGTGTGCTAAAATTAAAAAAAATAATTCCGGCACCAAAAGGTTAAAGTTCCAACTACAACACAATACCAACACACATCACTTATACTCTGGAATAGAACTAACCATATTACTGCATCAGTCATCACTCCACAAACACTAAACAATTTTAACTCCCGTGATTTTAATAATTATCCAGTCTTAGCCTGTATTTATGTTACTTAAATAATTTCAACCAAAATTATGTAATTTTAATGACTATGGAGTGATGGTGATACAGTTAACCACAACTGTATTCTTGTAATAAGAACATCACTCTGAAGATGGCCAGAATACCGGCTGAAATGTGCTGGTGAGAATATTGTGAATAAAATACATCATAGAATGTTAAACTGCACTTGTTGGTTATTTATATATTTTCAGAACTGATTCAGGCATCAGCTTCTTGTCCTTTATATTGCTGTTTTTTTTTTTTTGGAAATATTTGGCATATGGCATAAATTCCATTCTATATTGTTCTTTTCTGCTGAGAATCAGATGCATTTAGTGTAACTTTCCAGCGAGATGGTCCTATTTATTGAAGAACTAATGTGATGCTCTGCTCTGGAGTAGAGTCTTTCTTAAGCTAGTAGTCACCCAGCTAGTCCAGAAATTTGTGTCTTGTTATGGATCCCTGATATTCATTACCATGTTCAGAACATCTTTGCACATACCCTTTCATAAACTGCATAAATCCATTTCCTGAAATTTCTTAGTATCCTCACATTTATGCCTAAACCTGCCCATTGTTCTCTTCCCATTGGGTTTAGTGAACACCTGATTTCATAATGTAGAGACTAATTTAGGTATATCAGTGACTTAATGTTTTATGTGTAGAGAAAGGAACCAGATGTTTATTAGTAAATTTTTTTTATATAAACTTGAAATTTCCCATGGCATATGTTTTTTCAGTTACTCGGTATTTCATGAAAACACTGCATGCTGTGTATTCAGTTTTCATTTATCACTTACTGTATGTTGGAAAATAAAGTTACTGTGAAGCTCTGTGGTATCTGGAATATCTTGGTTTTACAGTCAGGCCTAGGTTTTTCAGGATTTGTAATGCATGTAGGCAATGTGATGTACCAAATATTGTTTTGGGCTGAACATTTTTGCAGGATTTGAGAAACTGTTATGTAAGGAAAAATGAAAGGGGTTAAAGTAGGCCATTAATAAAAGTTGTAGACTGAAGGAACTGGAGGAGAACCAGTAAGAACGAGTGGCCCTGCAGATGGGCTCTTTTGATGTTGGATGGGAGTCAAGGGGGAAAATTGAGAAGCAAAGGGGAAGGAAAGTGAGGGGAAATGAAATAAATATGATACAGGTAAAAGGAGGAAGGTGTGTAAGGAGAAGTGGAAGGGAGGCCGTGAAAATAGCGGGTGTCATTGGCTCTGAAAAGGGTAGTTTTCAGTGGCCCTGATGTTCCTACTGGGAGAACTGAGCAACTGTGTATATCCTTGATGGTTGCTTCCTGTATTCCTTTAGACAGGACATGTGAGTACATGTGACTTGCTGTGGGTCACAGACAATTCCACAGAGGAACAGCATTACACTTCTGTGTTATATTAATAACAACATATGCAGATCATCTCACTAATCTTTGCCCTTGGCATGGCTGCTGTCATGGCAGCTTTATCACATACAAAGCCTATTTATGCCCAGAGTTTGTAGCCTATTTTTTGCCTGTGGGTAACTTACCTTAATTCAGTGATGAGTCTCAAAGTGCTGACCTTTAGCTTCTACAGAGGCCTTGCTGCTTGTGAAAATGTTTCTCAATACATCACAAAGCTCTTATCTTTACATATTGCCAGTTTCTCTTCCAGTATTGTGTTTTAGCAAATAATGTGGCATGCTCTCCACTTTGTTTTCTTCTTGTGTCCTTGTATGTCAGGATTAATTTTTATCTATTGGCCGCAATTTTGTCTTCCCACACCACAGGCCCTGTGATTTTGTGCTCACAAATTTTAATCTTCTTGCACCCCAAGCACTTGTCCTTACTCAGTATTTTTCTCTTGTGCTGTATACGAGGTCAAACAGTAAAGTTCCAGGACTCTGTCATTAAGAACACAACACATGAAATACGGAGAAAATTGTGTTGATTTCCTTGAGAATAACCTGCTGTGGTTGCAAAACTTTTTACATCTTACTGAAAGCTGCACAAAAGAGGCATTGAAAGTATCCAATGGAACCCCATTAAATGTGATGATTATGTTCTTTGTACGACTTGAGTGTCCTGAGATCTGCTTTGGTGGTGGCTTTTTACTGTGGGGACAGAAAAATGTTAGCTGAGGTAAGGTGAGGGGAATAAGCTGGGGGGCACTTCTCCATCATTCTGCAGTTCACCAGGAAGCACTTCAATATCATGACAGAACGAGCAGGAGGATTGCTATACAAAAGCAACCAAAATTGTGGCCACCCTGTCAAATCTGCTCCTTACCCGTACCTGAACATAAAATTGCTGTTTACTTCTCTTCATTTAGGCACACATTTCTTGTTGATCACATCCATTTTATCAGTAAAAGTGATTGTCATGGTGTTCATTCTTGACTTTTGCTGGAAGAAACCTTTGGGCCTCAGTGATGATGATCTCCACTCTATACTGTGATCTGTTTCAGAATCATATTGAAACACCCAAGACTTGCCTCCATAATGCTGTAACATACAATGTGGGTTGGTCTGACTGGT
>Ga0123355_10021672_pt1 | contig 10287 bp, 4 predicted proteins | sample TergutEmb28metaG_3_FD_89872 | JGI IMG/M metagenome (GOLD analysis project Ga0123355, IMG submission 89872) | Embiratermes neotenicus P1 segment gut microbial communities from Petit-Saut dam, French Guiana - Emb289 P1 | ecosystem: Host-associated > Arthropoda: Insects > Digestive system > Gut ... | reverse complement strand
TTCATGGGTTGTATTGCTCTGGTTCGATGTGTGTTGGTGTTACGTTGTGGTTTGGCTGGGGTGGTGTGGTATCCGGATACCACACCACCCCAGCCAAACCACATCATAACACCAACACGTATCAAACCAGAGCAATACAACCCATGAAATAACTCAACAAATAAGTCACAAGCTCCTGAGGATGGATGTATTAACATTCGAAACATGTTGAGCATTAAATAATGAAATAATAAAGCAAGTGACATCACGGTAGTCTCTCTTTATTCAATTAGAGGCTGGTGCGTTATTCACTACAGAAGTCATTTTTGTTTTTTTTAATATGGAATGATCAATTAATGTATTTTTATTATGTATTCATTCAAAATTTTTAGTCACATTGTGTGATGGGAGTAAGTCTGTGAAGTACTGCATGTATGATATTTTCATGACTGAACAGTGTTCACTGATACTAAGAGGTGATCACACTTGCTTGGGGATTTTAACAGGAATGAGATCAGTGGAAAACACTTTTTTTTTTTTTTTCCTTCCTTTCTTTCTTTCCCCCTGTCAAGTGGGCGTTCCCATAGCATACTTTAAAATTTTCCCCTTCAGTATGGCTACTGTGTGAGTGCCTTGGTAAGTAGTGTAACCAGATAGGAATGGAGTGACCTTACTGGCTCAGTACAGAGGCCCCAGGTGCAAATCCCTCTAAGAATTATTTATTTGCTTTGTTCTTTGTGTCAGTAATTGTGTAAAAATTTCATTTGGTACATATCTGTTGATCTGTAGAGAAAAGTAGGTTCAGATTGTAGTCTTCAAAACAGTTTTCCTTCATTTCACTCTATTTCTTTGGGACATATTGCAGCTGTTAAATGTGGCCATTGTAGGGCAGTCATTGTTAAAAATTAACTGTAAGATCCCAGAGTTTTTATTAGAATGTTAAAACTTTAATTTATACATTCAGGTGGGTTTACGAGATAATTGTTCCTCTTTCCTCATGTACTGTGTCACTCCATAATGTGTGTGCTGTTAATATCCTAGTATATTGCTGTGGTCATACTCATATCTGTGCATCTCTACATTCTTACTCTGATTTTCTGTGCATGCATGTGTGTGAAGGAGGTAGACCATATTGAATGTAGAAAAAATTTGAATATAGTATTTTTGATGAGTTACTGATACAAAGAAAAGGTTTGCAAAATGCAGGATCGAACCCAGGACTTCTGGGTTATGAGTTTGCTGTGTTATCATATTGGCTGTTACAAGGGCATCATAATAAAAAAAACACTTATCATCACTTTACAAAAGTGAGAACTTTTAAAGCCATAATTTTGGAAGCTTCAGGCCCATTGGACAGAAGTTCTATTGACTGATGCAGCACCAAAAGTAGCTGTTGCAACAGACAGTGACTTCTTGTTACATCTACATCACATATTGTGTAACCGGCAGTAATGTTGAATTGTTGTATTGCTGTTGGCAATATGTCACTTACCTGTGATGTGTAGCTTAATGTGATCTGAGACTTCTATGGGCAGCTGGTATTTTACATAGCACTTAATTATATATACAATTAAAGCATTTCATCACATAATTTCTTTAGCTGGCTTGATTCTGTAGTTATAACTGGGTGGAAGGATGTGTTAGCATAACTGTCAGTGTGGTGTATAATGACAGGTTGACTGATGAGGCTGTATTTACTGCCAGGGCCAGGTTCTCTTGGACCTCTTCCCATTTTCATACACAGACTGGAATGTGAATTTAACTGCTCCGCTCATTCTGATGTCATGGTCTGGAATGAATTTCAACTCCATGCTGTTACTTGCCTTCATAGTTTAGTGCTGAGGGATAGGAGAAACTTGCATTTGTGATTTAGAGGGAACTTCTCATTACATGGAGTAAAACTGTTGGTCGTAGAACTGGAAGGCTGGTATGGGCGTAGATTAATTTCTTGTTACTTTGTAGTAGCTGAGATGAAATTTTGATGCTGCCTCTGGCAAATGCAATTAGAGTTGTGTCTATATTAGGTCACCATGTAGTTGTTCTGGGCTTATAGTTTCATGTGTGGTTCTCACGGAGCAGGGCACAGTAAGAAGGAAGCCATGCAGTGACTTACACATGAAAATAATATTTTTGAGTTAACAGATATTATATTCATTATGATAGCATTGTGGTGTGCTGTTGCATTCCCTTGTAGTGAGGTATTGGAAAACTTGCTTGCTCATTATTTTTGATGTGCTGTATAGATCAGCAGTGACAGGTTAACAGTACTTATTGACAGCCCTCATTTTTATGTCTGGAAACTCTTCAGCATAATTCACAAAATACAAAAATGTTTGAGTATAACTTTGAACATAAGATGCATGTATTCGGAAAAATGTTCAGTTAGTAAGGTTCTCTAGGCCATAAGAACTAAATGAGAAGTCATTACATTAATTGTAGCTGATTTATGACAATGAAGTATGAATATTTTTCCACATATACCCCAAGCACATTGATGCATTAGTCCCATCTGAGCATGAAATAAAAAATTCCATCGCAGTAGAATTGAAGCTCTCTATCCCCGTTCATTAACAAATCTTTGTTCAGTTCTCTTGTACAGATCCCATGCAGTGGATAAACCTTGTGTTGTTACTTAACAGTCTTCAAAAATCCTTTTGTGTTGTTTTCCAATCTGTTTGTGATGTGCTGGGCCAACCGGTGCTGTCATCATCATGAATGTCCATTTTCGAACGCTTGTGTCCCATTTTCTGACATGCTGCATTCCATGTATCACCCTACACTTGTATCAGTTGGCATTGAATTCTTGTGGGGGGAACATATAATGCCCATTGGTACCAAATCACATGACTAAGTTCTTTTTGCATTACCAGTTTTCCATGCCGTAGCTACTTCACATCAACTTACACCATGAAAAGTGTCTGACTGCCTACTGTTGCACCATCTGTTGAATGTTGCCTGTACCACGTGTGCAGCAGTGTGCCCAGAAAAATGCATGATTAGCGCAAAAGTTGCAGCAAGGGAACCTGGCTTAGTGAACTTGTCCCATACCGTCAGACACTAGACAGATATACTGGCAGGGTGCATTACATTGTGTGGGGAATAACTTGCTTCATCTGAAGTGTGATTGATCTTTGACTTCACCGTGCATCACAGGTCCAACAGTTGTACCCCAGTATTATGGAGTGGCAGCAGCCCCGTGGGGGGTGTACCCTGCCAACATTATTCAGCAGGGAGCAGCAGCTGCTGCTCAGCAGAGGCGTCCCCTTACCCCTTCATCTGCTTCAGAAATAAGCAACAGTTCCACAAACCTCACTCAGGTATGTACTGTTTACTGCATTCAGAAAGTGTGATTACTTGTAATGTTACTGGTTGGAACTAGTAGGGAATATCTTACTTACCATATTTATGCTATTTTTGTCACACGACTACCTTGCTATTGAAACCTGTGATTCAGGGAACCTGATTATAAGTTTTGTATTGACTTCATTTGAGTGGTCAGGTTTACTTATCTTAAGGTGAATGATTATTCGAAGTGTTTTTCAGTTGGACAATACTACTGTCAGATACAGCTCAAATTTTAGCCATTTATCATTGTGACCAGTCATTGCCGCCTGTCTGATAACATACTGCTTTGTATGATACTCTCACCAGGAGAAGTTTTGAATTTCCATTGTTGTCCATTTGCCCACACAAAAGTGTCAGTGGCAACAAGTGGGAGGGTGAGAGATCATCTTTATCATCAGCGCCTCTTTGATGAGTGGTGTAACTGAGTAAACTCATGTCTTGAAATCCAGCAATGAAACAGATGGTTATATTGTTTTAATTACTCGCTGATTTGTTTGTATTATTAAAAATGTTACTGCATATTTGTTGTATGTAGTGAGGGGATGGGTAACTTTAGTCCTCATCAGTGTTAATGCCTTTGCTCCAGTTTTTTTGTAAAACATGAGGGGGTGCTGATAAGTCCTTAGCCCGACCAGGAAGGAAACAAGCTACAGCGACCAAACTCCCCACGAAGCTCAGTACACTTCTTAGCCCGTTGCTTTAACTTTTGCAAGCCACTCAAAAAAAAATCAGAAGGTTGTCCGTCCAACTACGTCTCCGTGGCAGCAATTACCGCGTCGGGCGAAGAATGGCAACCTTTCAATTGTTTTTTTTCAGTCCAGGGAACAGGTGGTAGTCTGACGGGGCCAGATCCGGAGAATAGGGTGGGTGATCAAGACATTGGAAGCCCAGGTAGGAGAGTTTCTTCTGGGTTGCAAGTGCCTGGTGAGCCGGGGCATTGTAGTGCAAGAACAAGACCCCCTTGGTGACCTTCCCGTGGCATTTTCCTCAAAATATCCTTCAATTGCACCAGCAGAGATGAGTAATACTCCACGTTGATAGTTTGGCCCTTTGGAAGATAATCAGTGAGGAGGATGCCGTCTTGATCCCAAAAAATCGAGGCGAGAACTTTTCCAGCAAATTTTTGCACTTGGAATTTTGGGGGGCGGGGTGAGCCGCTATGCCGCCACTCCATTGATTGTTGCTTTGTCTCCAGATCATAGTGATACAACCAGGTTTCGTCCATGGTCACCAATCGCGACAGGAAATCATTTGGATCTTGCCGAAAAAATTCCACAAGTTGCTCAGACGACTGGCACCGTTGATGTTTTTGATCTGCATATAGGCATTTCGAGACCCACCTCGCAAAGAGCTTCTGCATGTCCAAATCTTCGTGAATGGTGGACCCAACCCACTCATGTGAGATGCCCAGTTGCTCAGCTATTGATTTACCCAAAATCCGGCAGTCTTCCAACATTAGTTCGTGAATTTGATCAATAATCTCTGGGGTGGTCATTGTTTTGGGTCGTCCAGGACAAGGCGAATCACGGGTGGAAAAGTCATCACGTTTAAATTGGACCACCCAATTTTTGACGGTGGCATGCGATGTTGCATGTTTCTCAAATGTTTCTGTCAGAATGGCGTGAATTTTCTTCGGCGCCTTGCCTTGCAGGAAAATAACTTGATGACAGTTTGCGCCTCCATGTTGTTAAAATTGCGCTCGTCGCTTGCCATGCCTCCTTTCAGCCTCTGTAACAAGAAAAGACTTGCAATTTGGCATATGAACAGACCCATCTTTCCAACGACACTATCGATTCCGTCCTACAACGTCGAGAAGTGGGTCGGGCTAAGGACTTATCAGCACCCCCTCATATGTCTATTTAGTCTTACTACGCTAGACAGCAGCATTCAGTTTCAGGCAAGTAATTACCTGAAATGTTCTATTGGATGTAAACTAAAAATTGTAGGAAGTAGTGAGTGTGCAGTTACTTGCTCAACATGTGGTACAGTACATAAAAAACGCAATTGGTTGTGTCAGTATGTGACTTTTGCATTGTTAAAGCAGTGTTGACAGAGGAGCTGAATTTTATGCCAGTAGCTGTGGTTCCCGTAACTATGAGTTTTCCATGAAGGCTCCACCTTGCAAGCCGCGCTGTTTTACTGGAATATAACCCTGTGACTGGCAACGGATTGTATTAACATATTAGTAAATTTAAAATTAATAATTTTACCAGACAAAGATGAAAAGTGTTATAAAACAACATTGTTTGTTAATGTGGCATGGATATGGACATACATTTCTGTGTGTTTGGTAGATGAAGTGAGGAAATGTTTACCCACTCTAAATTTGTTATAAAATGTGAAGGGTTTAATGAAATAACTTTGATGTCAGAATTACATAGAATTTGGTCCTAGTGGTTACTTTATTTAACGCCTGATTTAGAATTCAGAATTACTAGGTTCTGCTGACACAGTGTATTTCTGTGTTGTATATAGATCTCAGAACAAACAATTATGTCTATATAGCATTAACTGAGTGATGAGTGATTTTCATAACCGTGATGGGGGGGTGGGGGGTGCTGCATTATACAAACAGAATGTCGAGTTCAAGTTAATTTTCATTTGTAGAGATTCAGTATAGATCTTACATCACATTCGTTATTTTAATTTGTTAATTCTTAGGTTATACAGATTGTCTGGGGAAGATGAATCGATTTTAGAAAAGTTCATTTGAAAATTAGTGAAGGTACAATTGAATTATTTTTACTGCATGAAAGAGGAGCTGTTAACATTTTATTTGTGCTGCATGTTGCAGTAAGTATGTATTGGTATTTGTGTGTGTGTGTGGGTGCATGCGTGTAAGACTGAACAGCATCTCAGAGTGTGGTGGCCAGTCAGCAGGTACGCTGAGAATGCATCCTACCAGCAGAGGTTGCATGTATGCATTCTGGAGCACTTCCTTTAACATACACTTTGTTTCTGTTGGCCCTCTTCACCCACCAAGGATTGCCTTCACAACAAGGAGGGTTATTGCGATAGGTTATTCTGAACTTTGTTATACACAGCAATCTATTGGTCGGATGCCATTCTTAGGGTAACCAAAGTCAAGCTACTGGTATCATGTGCAGTTTGGTACATGTACGTGCACTGTGTATAGCATGTACCATAAATAAATTTCCCCCTCCCTGTGGTGGAAATCTCACCTTTGTAGCATCATTGATTTTCATACTGCATATGTATCATGATACTCTTGTGACAGCTGAAGATTTTAGGATGGCATTTGATGTGAACATGATTGTGAATACAAAAGGATATAGAATAATACAGTTTTTTTTTATTTTTTTTTTTATTTTTTTATTTTTTTTCTATTCTTATCGGCCATGATGGCAAGAAAACAACGCGGAAACGTTTTAATATATCTCATACCTGACCATAAATTCAAGAAAGTTTTTGTCACTTGTGCTTTGTGTCAGACCTTCAAGGGTTAGACATGTTGTTATCATCAGTTTATTGGACATATTTTCCACCTTCCTTGGGTCCCCAGTTCGTTGTAGTGATGACTTACATCCTCATTCACATACAACTGAAGGTGTATTTGTGTTGTGTAGGTGCAAGGTCAGTACCAAGTAATACCTGCGTACTATGATCAGAATGGCTCGATAGTGATGGGAAATGTTCGTGGTATTGGGAATGGGACTCCCATGAGACTGGTGTCACCAGCACCTGTAATAGTCAATGCTACTGGAACGCCAGGCAGTAACATGAGACTGATCGGAAATCAGCCACAGCAAATAGCCACACCTCCTGCAGCATCAATTTACAACAGCAGCCAGCAGCCATCACTGTACAATTCCACTGCCTCCAATGGGACTACAATCAGTGGTAAGTTTTTTTTTATTTATATATATATATATATAAATAAAATATAATATATATATTTATATATATATATTATTATGAAAATGAACGAAAGTTATATATATATATATATATAAAACTTTCGTTCATTTTCATAATTGTGAATGATTGTACCTAACCACAGGCATGACATACGCTGTTTATAACTTCAGTGAGAGAGCATCATCATCAGATAGTGACTGAGATTGTAGTGCCCTTGTTAGAAAGTTACAAGGTCTTTTTTCAGTCCAGTTTCAATACTTATACACCTGTGGGAAATTGAAACATAGTGGGTTAACAGTTTAGTAGGAAATAGTTTCTGTTCTACAACTAGTATCCCTTCCGAATTTCTATGAGGCACTGGTAAAACAGATGTCTGACACTGGCCATATTACTGAAACAGTAACAGAAGAGAAAATAAGTCAAGCAATATTAATGAGACATTAACAAATCTAACGCACACACTTCTGTAATTATCTGTGATTACTTATAAAAGATGTGTGTTTATGTTTTTTCTTATAATGTGTTACTGATTGCATGAGGATTGATATTATAAGTCATGAAACACTGAAATGACAGTTACTGGGATTGTCATATGAGAGATCTCATTAAACACAGAAGATTTTTATTCCATAAGGTTGCCTATTGAAGGTATGACATACCCTCTGAGATGTTTTAGACAAAGTAGGCATATGTTTCAATATCTGTGGTAAACAAAAATTGCATGAGTCCATGATAACAACTGTAAATGATATTGGTGCTGCCTGGTGAGGATAACCGAGGGATGGACAATAACGAACTTGGAGGCTAGGGATGAAAGCCATAGGGTTGACCACAAGACTGGTTCATCTTGTTTACCCAGTGGAACTGAGTAGTGCTCAAAGGGGGGAAGATGTGAGGGATCAAGAAGGCAGACATTGAGAATCGAGGTAGTCCATACTGGTTGTAAGAGTAAAAAAGAAGAAAAATGAATGTGTTACTAACCTAACAACAGTTTTTTGTTGCAAAGAAGAGGAACTCCTACAAAATAATTATAGGGCAGGGGTGGGCAATGATTTTAGCTAAAAGGCCATACCTCGAGTTCCGGTAAACTTGATGTGGCACACATATTTTTGTCTCTCAGTTCATAAAACAGTCACTGTAATATTCAATGCTCATGGATTGATCTTAATTTTTATTGTGGCCCTGAGAACAGCAGCAGTCCCAGAATTCTTATTGTGTAGGAAGCCTGCATCTGATTTGAAAGTAGAATCCATTTTCTTTTGCCATTCCAACGTTCCAGCCTTATAGAAGAGTCTCACTAGGGCCAACATTCAGTTTTTAAACAGATGTGACACCTCCTGAAAGTACTTCAGCATGTAATGGAGCAGATTGCTTAATATGTAGTACAACATTTTTGTGGGTACCACCTAAAAATAGCGTAAAATCTAGAAATATTGTTCTTATGGCTATTTGGCTGGTACCATGCAACAAGTACAGAGAAAACAGAAAATGCAGGAACATAAAATCAGGGTTTTATTGTATTGGCTTTTTCTCCTTGACATAGACAATCATCTCTTTCAAAGAAAGTTAAATGTTTACATAAGCTGAATGTGTTGGTCACACACAAGTAACAATTACCCTTGTTCACATTTTTCTGTCTTGCAGGCCACACTTCATGAGTTTGCAACAATTTGCTGAGTCTATCTTTTGGTGCAGTCATTTGAAAATTTACTGTGCAGCCTGTAGCATTGTCTGTAAAATGACCACATATTGTTTCCTCTTCTGTTCAAAGAAATTTGTGAGAATAAGTTGCTCTTAATGGTCAGAATTTGTTTCTTTGGAAAATGTAGGCCATATCACTTGTGCATCCTCCGTACACAGTAGACTGTAGTACTTAAAAAGATCGTGGAGAAGAAGTGTGTGGACTGTACATGAACTTGGAACTACAGTTTCTTTTCTGTAAGATGTTTGCATTCCTACTTCATGTCAGTCATGCCTTATCCAAGAAAAGCACAATTTGTCCACCAGTTGTCTTTTTATGCACCACCTAATCTGTCACTCAGAATTTTTCCACAGTTTTGTATATTGGTCATATACACAACACAAAGTATCAGTGGCATTTTTTCTATGATACATGTTGTGCAGAAGTCTTGCAGAGGCAAATGAACATGCTTTACTGAAGTCAGTGCATTTTCCAAACACACTGAGATCACCTGCACTCCATGAGTATTAAGAGCTTAAGTTACCATTTGAGCACTTCATGTTGTAGTGGTGATGACAACAGGCCACATTTTCCTGCTTAGGGACATGATAAATGTACCACTCTGCAGCATGGGGAGACAAGATTCGTAATTCAGAAGAGGTAGTATGAATAATCAGAATGTGTTGTTTGTTAAGCAGATTAGATTGAATGAATAAGCGTTACTTGTAGGTTATAATTTGAATACATTTAGCAAGTCTTGAACATCTGACAGAATTTTTAACTGCAATATCTGACGTGTAGTTGTGTTTAAGTGTATCTTTAGTATGTTTGTAGTGTTCCAGCTGACAAAATGTGAAGTCATTGCTGATTGTGTATCTGACTGGTTACCTTAGGATTTCAGACCACAGTGAAGTTGTTACATGTGCAGTTCTCTGTGCTTAGAAATGTTTGTTAATGCTTTAATGTACATATATCTTTGGAGGTGGGATTCATCTTGTTGTGATATATCATATCATATATTATTGACATACATAGTACCATCAGCTACAGCAAATTTTATTAGTTTTGCCACTAAATGCTACATGCATCCTTGGGCATTTGTGAGATTAACAAATTAAAAATATATGCATTTTATTCAAGGTTTAAAAGTCATGTACTATAATGCCTGAGGATGGTCCACATGACCAAAATGTGTAGCATATTTTGACAAAACTAATAAATTGTTGGGGGGATGATGGCAGCACATATGTCATTATTGATTTAATGTAATGTGTTTGTGGATATTTTATGAAATTAAGTGTGACCTGCTTAATACCAGTCTGTTATGCATACCTGCTTTGTGCCCCTGCATTAGATACACACACACACACACACACACACACACACACACACACACACAGATA
>Ga0123355_10021671_pt1 | contig 10287 bp, 9 predicted proteins | sample TergutEmb28metaG_3_FD_89872 | JGI IMG/M metagenome (GOLD analysis project Ga0123355, IMG submission 89872) | Embiratermes neotenicus P1 segment gut microbial communities from Petit-Saut dam, French Guiana - Emb289 P1 | ecosystem: Host-associated > Arthropoda: Insects > Digestive system > Gut ... | reverse complement strand
TGTGTGTGTGTGTATATATATATATATATATATATATATATATATATACACACACACACACACACACACACACACACACACACACATATATATATATATATATAAACTGAGATATGTATCTCAGTTATAAGAGCTACCTAATTAAACTGATTTTGAGGAGCAGACTCCTTGCAAAGCATCGTCATTCAGCTATTTTAAAAAATTTCCTATTTACTATTTTTTAAAAAGACTTCACATATGTAATGTGTGATGACTGAAGATTTATCTTCTGGGATGTGCAACTGCATAAATTGGTAAACAGCTACTGACATTCATGCCTCCATCTACAGGGTTCAAGCAGTTGAGATCCTTCTTCAAGTATGCTGAACCTGAAAATGGATGCAGGAAGCCCCTCCAAAATGCTTCTACATATTTACCAGCTGAGACAGCATTATATCCCAGAAGACTTGAATCAACAACACCACCGCCAATTGTAACAACCCCAAAACTCGCATGTGCTGACTTTATTTGCATGACACATTCAAGCTTCGCTGTGCAAGCATGTTGCACTGGCTAGATCATCATGAACCAACAAAACCTGGCCATACAGCTAAAGGCAAAGACATGTGGACATCAACCTCACATCTATACAACACATCTATAATATTTCTTTATTATTGTTCTTTGCAAACCCATTAATTTTGTCTATTGGACAAGTCATCTTCCCAAAAATGCTAACAGCAGTCACACCTTACACTATTCATATCATCTCCATGTATTATTCCTGCATTCCACAACAACTTCCGTATGGCTTGTTTCCTTTCAAAAACCATGGTTTAGGTGGTTTTAATTCAAAATAAACTAGACTCTCTTTGTGACTATATAATGTATCTGTCAAAGACAAAAAATTTTAGTGTTATTTTATTATTTAGGGCAACATGTTCGACTCATATACAGTCATCTTCAGGCCCTTCTAAGATACCGATCCTTACTTAACAATGCTTAAAATGCACAGTGGGATCCCAAATGCTTACATTCTTGACATTATTATGGTTAAAATACAATATATTATATATTCATATATGTGTTAAACACTTCGGGATGGCAAACATTAGACTCTCTTTGGTTCAAGTTTCAGTATTCTTTATCATATTTGCCCAAACAAGTCCACAATATCATCCAGGTTTCTCATTCCTGTACAAACATTTTGTGTTGTGCTACAAATCAGAAGGTTGCTGGTTTGATCCCAGCTGGTGTCATTGGAATTTTTCATTGACATAAAATCCTTCTGATTGCACTACGGCCCTGGGGTCGACTCAGCCTCTAACAGAAATGAGTACCAGGAGCATTTCCTGAGGGTAAAGGCGGCTGGTGCGTAAGGCTGACAACCTCACCACCATCCTGTGCCGTTGTCATGAAATCTGGAAGCCATAACTCCCTGGAACTCTCTGGGCTACTCCAGGCCTGTAACGGGACTGCTTTACCTTTACCTTTACACACATTTTATACTGTTCTTTTATTTCCTCATCAATCAGTTTTCATCTTCCCAAATCAAACTCCTGCACTGCTCTGGTGCCTACAGCAGACACTGAGTGAGGGTACTTTTCAAAGTAAATGTGGCTAGAAAATAAAGCTGACAAAAGCATTAGCTCTATTTCCCTAATGTTAATAGAAGTCCCATTACAGGCCCGGAGGAGCCCAGAGGGTTCCAGGAAGTTAAGGTTCCCAGATTTCGTGACAACATTTCCCTAATGTTACCAATTAATTAAACACATGCAGAAGACAGACACATGAATAGACTAAAACTTTCACTCTATTCATGAAATACAAGAAGTAATGCAATAAGAATTAAAAATTAGAAACCAACAACATAACAAATGCTGGATTCAAATCCTCCTTTCAACAGTAGGTTGCCCCTTTTTATAGGCCACGAAGGCCCTTAGGGTGAGTAGAGGTATAGCTCTACTCTTTCTAGGACCTTGGCACTAGACGGGGGTGGGGGGTCAGCCCCACGCCCCGGCCGTCTCTACCCGTGGAAAAGACCCAGTACCCATTGTAAAGGAGGTTGGGTGGGCCCCAGGGCAAGTCTGGATGGGCAGAAAATCTCGTCCCCACCAGGATTCGATCCTGGACCATCCCACCCGTAATCAGTCGCAATACCGACTGAGCTACCCGGCCCACCCTTTCTACAGTCCCAGTAGTAAATACCATGGTGATCTGGGTTATGACAGCACTGATAATGATCTACACGATGACAAAGACTCACGACTACAATCTAAATTCTTACCACCATGGAAACCTTGAATCTTGGTCTCAGTGGTATATATTTCAATTATGTTTATCACGGCAACAACATGAACATGTCAAATGTCTGTAACAACGACTTTCAATATTATGTACCACTCAGTCACGCTGCTTACCTTTCGTAGCTCAGAACCGTTAACACGATGGCTAGTGATAACTGTTTTATCTCTGTACAAGCAGGGATCCAGCCTTCGTTTGTTATATGTGAAGGCTGGGTGGTGTCTTGGTTTGATTCCAGCTGCATGGGCACACAAGCCTGTCAGGTACACATCCTCCAAATGGAACAAAGGTGTCTTGAGAGCAGCTTGGTAAAGCCGTTGCACCACGTCACGTGACATGACATACCCCGTACCAGACAAATAATTAGGGTACACTGTCCCTTTGTACATGTAATGTGGTGCATACCTACAAATGTACAATGACCATGCAGAAAGGTTACTGTTAAAAGTTTGTAGTTAATTGCAATAGATGCATATGTACACTTTACATATGAAAATGCTCTTAATTTCATTACTGATTAAATATGTTACTGCCAGTCCTGAGTATGTGGAATATTTACATCCTAAAATCATTTTTAGTCCCATGTTTTGGCTATAAGAACATCCATATTCTTTATGATATTCACACCGTCATCTAAAAATCTGAAGTCATCAGAATATTTGTGAAACAAATACAGGGCGATTTAAAATGATACAAACACTTTAAAAATTCATGGAAATTAAACATGGCATGTATTGCTGGGACATGCAAGAAGATAAATACATAACTTCTGACAGTTTCCCACAAGTCCTTTCTACTGGCACTTGGTATGAGCAGCAGATATTTATTCATTATTTCATTTCTTCCGAGACCTTTGCCAGGTTCCAGGCAATTAACGCCATTGCTTCAATGATACTGCATTCCATTTCTAGACTGTTAATTGAAAATTGTCACAAACATGGCATTCTTCACAAAAGAAACTCATCTAAGTAAGGAAGTGGTTAGGTGTGGTGACTTGTGGGCCAGTGGCACTAAATATAATCTTCAGTACCATGTCTCATCCATCACTGTGGTAGTGTGTTATTCAGATTTTCTCACACTACTTTGCTAGAAGATAGACTCAGAGGAATCTTTATGAAGCTGAGGCAGAAGCCAGTTAATTTACCAGGGGCCAAGTAAATATTCTCATTAATGATATCTATGCAAAAAGAAAAAAGCTATATATTTTATCATGTGAAATAGCACAGTGCCCTTTCACTTTTGAGGAGTGCTAGTCATTATCAACTGATACATCAGAATTTAGTGTCACATGCAAGTTTTATAGTTTTATGAACAGCTGAAAGTGTTTCCTTCTTTTTTAATTGCCCTGTACATGACTTCATGTATCAAATATGCTTCTTCAAAGTTCATTCATTCATTCTACATTCATCAAATCCATACAAAAGGTTTAACATACTCACTGGATATGGAATTTGTCATAAAATAATATAGAAATACAAAATATATGTGCCATATCAAAGCATATGTCATAGTGACAAAGAATCATATAAATACAATATGAGGAACATATGCAATTAATTTAAGATCAATACAACTATACTGTAATATATGGAAATATAAATTGTAATAAAATTTTCAAACACAACATATTTACTAAATTAAAGTCTTCAATCATACTGGAAGAAATATGTTAATACAATTGTAATTTGCTGAAGACAAATTAAAGTAAAAACATAAAACATCAAGAATGTAGAACAGTTATAAGATATTTATAAAATAAAACTAAATCCTAGACTTTAGTACTATCAAAACACTCAACCAGATTACAGAATGACTTTCAATGAAGAAAATCACTTAGGACCAATCCAAATTGTTTAACACTGTCAGACAATTATGTTATGTCAGAAGGAAGATTATTAAAAATGTTGATGCCAAAATAGTAGGTCCCTGTCTGATACACTGTCAAGATAGATGGTGGTTGGTTAAGGTTGGAGTTTTGCCTGGTACTGATACTATGAATCTTAGAATTTAGTTTGTATTGGATCTTTACGTTGGCTACAAATAGTAAGAGTGTGCAATTGAAACGGTAAAATCTTTAATTTTTTAAATAATTTTCTGCAAGAGTCTCTAGGTCTTGACCTGGTGATAATTCTAATTACCCCTTTTTTTGTGGTCTGAAGACATGAATACTCTGTGAAGAATTTCCCCAGGATATTATTCCACAATTCATAAGAGAGTGAGAGTAGGAGCAGTACACCAACTTTCCAGTACCTTAAGACACAAATGGTTTACTTGCTCTAACTGTATAACAAGCTGTACACAATTTAGGTATCAATTGGTCTATATGAGCTTTCCAAGATAATGAATTTTCAGTAACAAATCCAAGGAATTTTGTATTAGAGGTACTTGTAAAAAGTTTATTATTGTAACCAACAAATATGTCAATAAGCGAACTACTTTTAGTCATGAAGTGTACGTGAAGTGTTTCATCACAATTTAAAAATAAACCTGTCTACTTGCTTCGATACCATTGGTTTTCTGTAAGAAACAGTTTGGGAACAACTGTTTAAAACTAAACAAAACACCTTCTCCATAAAACCATAGTGTAATGAATGAATCATGGTCACTCAATAAACAAGTGCCAAAGAACTATGCTAAGTTATTTGTACAAAACATAACTGATGCAAAAATTGCTGTAAGGAAAAGAAAGTAAAGACCCAGGAAATATGAATGAAATTATTTTCATTTATACAGTCCAAGTACTTCAAAATTTTAAACACACACTGGAAGTTGCTTGAAGAACTGATGGTATCCATTTATTTCACATGCTTCCCATCTGGATGCAGTAGCCCAACAACATTCCAGTAAGCCCTAAATTATCCACAAGCATACACAACCCAGCAATTTGAAATCTTAAAATCACCAATGTTATCATATTTATAATGAACACCTCATCAGTTTGTGTATTTAAATGTGAAGGTGCATTCTACAGACCACATTTATACTATCCTTTGACAGTCATTCAACTTCCGATGTCATGACCTATACAAACAAGAAATGTCCCCTGTTCTTGTTGTGCTCGTCTATTTTGTAACCAGTCTGCAACAGCTGGTTCATGGGATAGTGCAATCAAAGTGCTAGACTTACAATCAAATTCAGCAACACTAAGCATGTGAAAAATTTAGTTGAAACATTTAAAATGTGACAGCATTTCAGTGTCAGTGACTTCTTCTTTTACTGTCAATCTGTAAAATGGCATCAACATGTAATGAAAATACTATTGATCATGATTTCCCCACACTGATGAAGGTTACAACATTACAATGTTCTGAAAACCCTTACCACATTAGATGCAGCAAGGGTATGGGGGACACTGCAGGTAAAAACTACAGGCACACAATGGAAAAAGACTGTTTACAGAGGATAAAATAATAATAATAATAATAATAATAATAATAATAGGATCTAAACACTAAAAAAAATTTCCCCATCAGAGTTATCACCTGTAAAGAAAAGGGATATTGCAAGAATACTAACAATGAAAAGAAGGAACGGTGCTTTGAAGTTGAACGGTACTGACGACTAACAACCAAACCTGGGTTCTCAAACGTATTACATCAATGCTAACAACTACACCAACAAGTCTGGTAATGTGATGCTCTAATAACCTTTGTGATGTTAATTTTAGGGTAAGTACCATGATGTCACATTCTGAGGTGTAGGAAGTGCACATACACAAGTCTGGATACCCATGAAAATTTCAAATCCCTTTTCTTTGAAAAAAAATTCATATCAATAAAGGCAGCAGATACTCACCACTTATTCTGGGTATCTGCAATTGGGCGTGCTCCACAAATAAGAGCACCAAACAGAAGGTTGCTCATGTTGCGTACTTTTAGTAGCTTTACAAGGTTGTTGATGTTGACAAACATGTCATCATCTGTCTTCATTATGTACCATACTGAATGGCAATTGGACACCACCCATTTGAGCATCATAACCGATTTTAGGGTCAGATTGTTATAGCTATCCACGAAGCCTTCCTGGATAATATCTGAATAATGAAGGCTCTCCTCTTCCACCAGCTCCTGTAGAATCCCACATCATATAGCATGGCAAGCATTTCTGTCAGGATTAACATTATGAATGCTGTCTTGTCAGCAAAATTTCTTTACCTTTACTTAAAGCAACAAAATGTCTGTTATATGACTACATGCAACTTCTCTTAATGGAGCATGGAAATACTTTTTCAAAGGTTTTGAAACAGCCAAGAATTTCTGAAGACAAATGGAACACATAACAGTATTTTAACAAAATATAATTCACAACTTTCAGCAAAATTTAATACTTTTAATTAATCTGTGTTGCTAATTCAGTATCTTTATTTATACAAATTCCAATGAAGTTAATTTTATGGCAAATGTAAACCAAATAAACAGCAGCACAATGTGATAATACATATATTTAAGAATGACATGGTATCAAAATGTACTGTACATAAAAAGCATCTTCCTGGTACATGACCTAGCAAAATTTCTCAATGAGTCTGATTCCATACCACTTCATACAACCTGATGTAACACATCCGAACACATCTGTATTTCTACAACCCATGTCAGGGCTATAACTCTCTCTCTCTCTCTCTCTCTCTTGGGTCTTCCAAAAGATTGATTGCCCCCTCTCAAATTCTATACATGATTTTTCTGCCCCCCAATAAGGACTACATGCCCACTTGACATATCACATGAATATGTGCTCTCTTTTGCTGAACATAATTAGCAGCCAAATTTTTAATTTTGAACTCATAAAATGACATTTTACACACTTACAAGAGAAGAAAAAATTAGCAAAGCAGGGACCCAACCACCCAAACCGTGATCTCTCAAATGTGGCTCCTGACATTCTTTACAAAGTTAAAAGAAAATACCGTACATGGAGGTAACGACTGTTTTTCTGAGACATGTGTCAATCACTACACTGTCAAATGGATACGTGCTTTTAAATTAGACACTAGAGACATACACTAACAACACAGGCAATGTATGTATGCCACAATATTGTGGTGTATTCACATAACGTTTCTGCCTCTTCAGCTATCCTAACAGCCTAACACCATTTTACTTGAATTTGTTATCGGGAACATTATGTTCTTAGTATTGTTATTGAACCAAACACTGTCATTATGGAAACTCTAGGTTTCCTTTGTACTATAGACCTACATATGTTACTGTAAACAATATAATACATTGCCATGGAAATGTCACAATGCATTCTCTTTAGTACTGTTGTTGAGATAAACGCATTCTGTAACGCTAAAATGTTCTCAGCTTTCACAGCAGCCTGATACCATTTCACTCATAAGAAGGGGAGCTGTTAGGGGAATTTAATGTTACTGGCAACAATAAAACATACATACATACATCTTCAAGCAAAGTGCCTGATATTTTTGTCCCATTTTAAACAAATTTGGATTTTTATAAATCTCGAATATCCAATTTCAAAAGCATGTGTCCAGTGGGAGCCCAGGTGATACATGCAAACAGGATGGGCAGGCAGATTGATATGAAAAAGCTAATAGGCACTCTTGTGACTTATGCCAATGCGCATAAAAATTGCCAAGTAGTTATAATTTTCAGCCATACCAGTCCGTAATAAAGAGAGGTTTACAAGGTACCAAGACTGGACTTCTTTGTGTATTCTGTAAAGCATAACACAGATTTTATTTCAATCTGATATGAGGGGCTTTTCAACATGTGTTACTGGGAAATCGTAATTTTCAGCCATAATAATCTATAATACAGTCCAGTTTACATAAAGCCATACATATACTTTTTCATGTATTCAATAAAACAATTCACATATTGTTTTTGTGATTCCACATTGAGCCTTTCCACAGCAAGTTATGAGGCAATACCAATTTCTTGACATACACAATGAAGCCTGGCTTACTTAAGGTCATAAATGAACTTTTTCTTTAACACAATACACTGTTTTACAGACATTCAAAATCAATCTAGGAGACTTTCCCTAAAAGTTGCTGAGAAATTCCAATTTTCACTCACACTGATCCATAATAAAGCCTGGTATCCATAAAATAATTAATGAACTAGTGCATGTATAACACATGCCACTTCACAGATTATGTTGAAATTCTTCTGTGAGTCACAAACATGACAACCTCAAAACTCACTTCCTAACTTAGAAAACAAAGAATGTTTCTGGAAAATAAATTACAATAAATGTCATTCTTAAGGCCCAATTTAGCTGTGAAAAGTACCATTTGACAAACCTGTAATGTGGAATTGTCTGGATCACCCAGAAGGAAGGCCACTTTGATGGAGCTGCTTGAATTGGTTATAGAAGGAGCAGAAGCCCATGTTTCTCTTATGGCTGCTCTTGCCTTGAAATTGGCCACAGCAGAACACACAATTACCAAAAGAAACATCTCTGGGCCGCCACATAGGTCCAACTGTGGAATGATTGCTGTGACATTGTCAGGTAGGACATACCGTCGGAGGTCTCGACTCGTGTTATATGACCATCCATGAATAGCTACTGTAATTCAGATGGTAAAAGATCTTGTACAGTTTCATTAAAAGTTTCACAATACACTGCAGTAACTCTAATCTCATGATGGAAGAAACATTAAATATCCTGAAAAATTTAAAATAGTAATTTTATATAAAAAAAATAATTTTTTTTGTCAGTCTTCACTCTCATGGGATGTTACACAGTGCTGACTGGTAGTTACTGATGTTTCAAGAAAACCTATTGGTCCCATCTTCAAGATTCAAGCTTGACTCTTGAAGTTTGTCCCAAAACACAGGTAGCTAACTACCGATGAATGCTGCATAACATCCCAGAAGTGGGAAAATCTCATTTACACCATGGCAAAATCATGATATGATGTAACATTCTTTGTAAAATATATACCGACTGAACCAGTTTGATGTCCTGTTACTACAAATCCAGCAATGTTAAATGCAATGCAAAATGCAAAGCAATGTCTGCGAAACAAATAGAATGAGTAGTTCATCAGGACTCTGGTATGGAACTAAGCCGCTGGTCATACAGCTGGAATGCATACACCTTGCCAATTCCACTTAAATACCATATGAGATTTATGATGAAAAACTTCACTATTATCATTTCTAGTAAGATTCCCGCATATAAGTTCACTGTACAACCAAAATATTAAGATACCCCAGCAGGGAATTACAGCTGTGCTGAAAAAAGGGCTACACATTTTCATCCAACCATTGTCATTGTAGCAAAATAATAAGTTCTATAAAAATTACACTATATTTAACATAGGCATAAAGTTTAGGGAATTAGATCAAATGCCAAAATACAGAGGCCTTTACAGGCAATGTTTTCAGTAGTTTTAAATGAAATGTAATGAAAAGGTACATCTGGTTTAATAGAGAGACTGCTGAATATTTTTTCAACGCTGTAAAGGAAGAGTTCCACAAACACAGCAACCCTCCACAAGGTATCCACTGTGAAAAGAAACTGAATTTTTGACAGTTAAATACCAAGATGCGTATGTTATAGGTGACAGGGGAAAAAGCACACACTGCCTCATGCGAGCAGCAAGAGGCTCGCAGATGACATCAACTGTGCGCCACCTAATTAGAAATGTATAATAACCTAGAAAGAACATGAACATGCTACAGATGAGAGGAGGCCTATTAGGTGCTACTGGAGTTATTCATTGTTGTGGCGAGTCCGCGCTGATTTATCTATACAGTCATTCCAACATTGTTTGGTGCACATAAATCCCTTTGCAGAATCATTTTCCTTGCTCTTCTTTGATAGGCATTATAGCCACACCAGAAATTCAGACATCATCAGTCCAGCCAGAGAAAACTGGAGTGTTAGAGAGGGAGAGAGAAATATTTTATTTGCTTTGCGCTTATGTGATTACAGACCGCCTCTGTGGTCTAGTGGTCAGAGTTTCTGGCTACAGATACAGAGGTCCCGGGTTCGATCCCCGGCGCTACCAGATTTTCTGAGTAGTAGTGG
>Ga0123355_10021670_pt1 | contig 10287 bp, 7 predicted proteins | sample TergutEmb28metaG_3_FD_89872 | JGI IMG/M metagenome (GOLD analysis project Ga0123355, IMG submission 89872) | Embiratermes neotenicus P1 segment gut microbial communities from Petit-Saut dam, French Guiana - Emb289 P1 | ecosystem: Host-associated > Arthropoda: Insects > Digestive system > Gut ... | reverse complement strand
GGAACAAAGCGCTGAATAATTCGAAAAACCAGCATCATTGATCCAGTTTTTAAACCCAGTTTTTGGACCGGCTGCAAAAAAGATTCCAGCGATAGAATAAACTGCTGCTGCTGCGTCGTCGAAGTTAAAACAATCACACTAATAATCACAATCATTAACCTAGCAAACATCAGCAACCCGTACAAAATTGCATGATCTGTTACCTGGATAAACCCTACTTTAAAAAGTACATTCCCATGAGGTGCCATCAGCATTTGCAAAACAAGCATGATCACAATCATAATTGCTGGACTTTTTAATTTTTTCAAACAATACAACATTGGAATATTCGCCAATAAAACGAGACTAACTATTAATACTAAGAATAATCCTAGAACAATCCAGTTTGAAACAAAGAATGTTACAATGATCAACTGGACAGTTATCACAATCTTTAATCGTGGATCCACCCTACTAAGTATAGAATTTGTATTTAAATATGACATGATTACAACTTGAAGCTCGACTTCAACGATACAATATGATTAAACGACAGCTTCTCATTTGTCGAACGTTTTGCATCAATATTGAAGTATCCGTGACGGAAAATTTGATACTTTTCTTCTTTGCACTTCATGTTTTCCTCGACAAAACCATTCATAATAACCTCTGAATTCGGATTGATTCTTTCTAAGAAAGGTAAATGAGCGGTTGCTTCATCCTCGATTAATATCGGCTCATATAAATGGAAATCAGCTGACTTTTTACGCGTACCATCTACCCAGTGAATGGTTCCTTTGACTTTGCGAGCATTAAAGTCTGAACCTGATTTTGTTTCAATGTCGTAGGTTACATGAATTTCTTTAACCCGTCCGGCTTCATCTTTAATCACATCATGACACTTGATAAAATAAGCATGTTTTAAGCGCACTTCATTTCCAGGGTATAATCGATGATATTTTGGCACTGGATTTTCCATAAAATCTGCTTGTTCAATATAAATTTCACGAGAAAAGGGGATTTTACGTAAGCCCATCGCTGGTACCTCTGGATTGATTTCGGCATCCAAATACTCTACTTCGTCTTCTGGATAGTTCGTAATAACAACTTTAAGGGGATTTAACACTGCCATTGTCCGCGGTGCCTTTAAACGCAAATCTTCACGTACGAAATACTCAAGCATAGCAGGATCACTTATTGAGTTAGCTTTTGATAATCCTGATTCACGAATAAAATTAACGATTGATAGCGGCGTATAGCCACGACGTCTTAAACCAGAAATCGTTGGTAAACGCGGATCATCCCACCCATCAACAATGCCATTCTCAACTAATTGTAACAAGTAGCGCTTTGACATTACAGTATTCTTTAAATTCAATCTACCAAATTCAATTTGACGCGGAACTGCTGGTACTGTACAATTTTCAATCACCCAGTCATAGAATGGTCGTTGATCTTCAAATTCTAAAGAACATAATGAATGGGTGATATGTTCATAGGCATCTTCTAATGGATGGGCGAAGGTATACATCGGATAAATGCACCATCCTGGTGCATGATGATGTTCGACATGTTGAATGCGATAAATAACTGGATCACGAAGGTTGATATTCGGACTAGCCATGTCAATTTTAGCACGCAAGATATATTTTCCATTTTCATGCTTTCCTTCACGCATTTCTTTGAAAATCGCTAAATTTTCTTTAACTGGTCTATTCCGATAAGGTGAATTAACACCTGGCGTGGTTAACGTTCCACGTTGTTCGCGGATAACTTCCTGTGATTGCTCATCGATAAAAGCTAATCCTTTTTCGATTAACTCTACTGCCTTCTCATACATGAATTCAAACATCTCAGATGCATACGTGACAGCATCTGGCTCAATGCCAATCCATGTAAAATCTTCAATAATCGCTTCTACATAAGAGATATCCTCTTTAGATGGATTTGTATCATCAAAACGCCAGTAAAAACGACCACCGAATTCACGTGCAAGGTTATAATTTGTTAAAGCTGCTTTCATATGACCAATATGCATCAATCCATTTGGCTCAGGCGGAAAACGCGTCACAATCGTATCATGCTTCCCACTGGCTAAATCTTCTTTCATGATCGTCTTAATAAAATTAGAATTTTCATTTTCTTTCATCAACACTCACCGCCTATTATATTAAATCATTTTTTAAACGTGCTTATAAGTATACCACAAATTCAGTACAATAATCAAACAAAAAAGCAGACTTTTTAGTCTACTTTCCCCTACGCTTTTATCGCTCATCATCAAACAAAAACCAATCGATTTCTCCTTCCGCAACTTCGCTGTTTTCGCCCCCGCCGAATAGTCCGCCAATGAAGTTAAGTGCGCGCGTTCCCAGGCTTTCTTGAACTTCTGTTCGAACTTCTACTTGTGCCGTATTGACACTCACGTATTCGTCGGTTGGGACAACACAGACACCTGGATTAATAAAGCACCACCAGTTTTCACCAGCACCCTCGCCTAGCCTAACAACTAAGCTTGTGTAATATCCCGAGTTCGTTGGGAAATAATGATGTCCGAAACTTACTTCAATATCCAGCTGGACACCAATCTCGGCAAGTACATCCGTTATAACTTCGCGAATCGTCTCCAAATTATCCACTAAAAATTCCAGTGTATAGCCATTTTCATGTTGATTCATGAAGTCTTCAATTGTAAATACGACAACCCTTTTGACAACCTGATCGAAGGAGTCATCAGAATGGGCAATGACGCGCAATCGCAAATCATCCGCTACAACACTTGTGCTCGCTTCAGCTTCTACAGGTGCCCCCGCAATTACTTGTGCGATGAACACCAGGACAATCGCCCCAAAAATTAATCCTAACTTCATTTTATCTGTCATCTTAAATACCCCCATATTTTTTGCAATATTTTGATCGATACTCCATCATGATCAAAAATGAAAAAAATATACGCAAGTATTCTGATTATTTTTAATTTCGATCGCCTTATTTCAAGCTAAAAGTTTAAAAACGCTCAATCAGTTCGGTATTCAAACTTTTTACAACAGCTTTCGCAAGTTCTACCGCTTGTACATAGTCGTTATAGGCAACAAATCCATGATGGCTATGTGCGTACCTTACTGGAATACTAATCACAATCGTCGGAATTCCATGCTTTGAGAGATGAATCGCACCGCCATTTGTCCCACCACCACTGCGAACAGCTTCTTGAAATGGGATGTTAAACTCTTTTGCAACATGAATCGCATGTTTCATAAATCGGGGGTTATTGATCATGCTGACATCAAAATGCCTTAACATCGGTCCGCGCTTAAGCCCCGTTTGGATTTTTTCTTCGCTATAAAACGTGTCATCAGCTGGTGCACCTTCAAAAACAATGGCAACATCTGCATGCAAACTTTCAGTTGCCGCTTTTGCACCTCGCAATCCAACTTCCTCTTGCGCAGTAAAGGTTCCTACGACGTCAACGGCAAGTTCTTCTCTTTGGAGCCCTTTCAGGGTTTCAATCAGTGCTGCAACGCCGATTCTACAGTCAAAAGCCTTCCCTAGGAATAGATCATGTTTTTCATCGTACTTACATGAGACATCTGGTACAACAGGGGCAGCGATAGAAATTTCAAAATCGTTTTTCAGCTCATTTAAAGAACATGCACCCATGTCAATTACCATCTGGTCAATCGAGAGCCCTTTACCACGTTCAGCTTCACTCATGAAATGTGGCGGTTTTGAAGCTACGACGCCGGGAATATAATTGCCGTGATTATCTTTAACTCTTACTTTACTAGCTGGCATCGCCTCTGGTGCCCAACCTCCTACTGGTAAAAATCCAATCGTTCCATTGTTTTTTAAGTGCTGTACGATAAATCCAACCTCATCAGTATGAGCATCGAGCCATACTTTTGGACGATTACCAGTATTTCCTTTCGATGTGAAATAAAGATTTCGTAACGAATCTTCTTCGAAGTTACAGTAATCTTTGATTTCTTCCTTGCAAATTTCTACAACTTCATCTTCAAATCCAGAAATCCCGTTGGCATCAGATAATTTTTTTATTAAATTGATGGTTTTATTTTTATTGGGCATGGTATTCACTCTCCTTCATTCGTTTAATTATATCAGAAAAAGTATGAATTGGATAGCCAGTTTTTCGACCTTGCCCAATTAAGCCGCTCACAACAATAATTGACAAAAGTTAACATTCAGTTAATATAGGCGTAGTACAATTATTTCAAATAAGGGAGTAGTTACGCATATAGTGCGTGATGATAGCAACATACCCGAGTCCAATGACTCTGTTATTATCTTAAAAACGAGACTTATTGAAGGCAATACTTTCAATAAGATTTCGTTTTTTATGCTTAAAAGAAAGTAAATTGGCTAAGATAAGTAAGTGGAGTGGTAAATGATGAATATTGTTTTAACTTGCTTTTGGTTAGTTGTAGGTCTTGCTTTGCTTGTTAAGGGGTCAGATGTTTTTGTTGAAGCTAGCTCAGGGATCGCAAGAAATTTTAAAGTTCCCAACTTGATTATCGGATTAACCATTATGGCTTTCGGAACAAGTGCTCCAGAAGCATTCATTGGTGTGAGAGCAGCATTAGATGGTACTTCTGCCCTAGCCATGGGAAACGTGATTGGCTCAGATATTTTTAATTTAATTTTCATCATTGGGTTTGCAGCAGCTGTAACGCCGATGAAGATTAACTTTAAAGCGATTGCACGAGATTATTGGGTGGCTATTTCAGGACCAATCTTGCTGCTTATAATGATGTTGTTCTTTGATGATGTGATACCAAGAATAGGTGGTGCCTTCTTTTTGCTGTTGTTTTCGGGTTATGTGTGGATTATCATAAGAAAAACATTAAAAAACCGAAAAGAAGATCCTCATGTAGAAGAAGAGTTTACAGAAGAAATAAAGCCTCTTAAGCGCAATATCTTATTTGCTCTTTTAGGTCTTGGGTTTATCATTTTAGGTGGAGAATTAGCCGTTCATCACGCGGTGGGTATAGCAGGATTACTTGGCATGAGTACTCGTGTTGTTGGATTAACTATTGTGGCAACTGGAACATCTTTACCCGAGCTCATCATTGTATTTATGGCGTCTAAGCGTGGAGAAAGTGAACTAGCTATCGGCAATATTATCGGCTCAAGTATCTTTAATATCATGTTTGTTTTAGGACTTTCTGGTGTTATCGCACCTTTGCCGATAGAAAGTGGGCTTATCCTTGATTTAATATTCCTACTTAGTGGGAGTTTTATCTTTTTATTGTTTGTGCATACGAAGAAAAGAATTACTCGCATTGAAGGACTTGTTATGGTGTTGATGTATTTGGCTTACTTGAGCTATGTTATTTGGTGGTCATAATCACAACCTAAAATTGAGATCATCAAAACCAGCGAATCGAACAATTATTAACAAAATTCCAAGATAAATGGTCACCTTACTTACTGTGAGATGACCATTTTTGATTGCTTACAAATTTATTCTCATCGTATTCTCCCTTGCATCAGTATCTTCTTTGGATTTAACCTAACGACATACAAAATCGGAATAACAGTTGCAACTAAGGTCGTTCCTAATCCGACGACATAAAAGATTAGAATCGATTCAGTTGATAATGAAATTTCAAATATTTCAAGTGTTTCTTCTACCGTCAATTCCGCACCAAATCCCATATGAAACAAAGTATCATTCTGTCCCCAAGAACCTAGCACTGCAGTTGTTACTTGACTCGGTTGCTGTGCCAATTCAGTCCGAAGCATTTCCCGTGACATCATACCAGAAATCACATTCCCAATAAATATTGCAGCTGTAATACCAATGAAAGCTATTACAATAACTTCAGTTAAAATTTGTAAAATAATTTTCTTTCTACCTTCTCCAAGTGCCAAATAAATACCAACTTCATGGTGACGATCACGCAAAAAAAGCAATATGATCAAAGTTAAAATTAAAACTGTTGCACCTGTTGATATCCGTAAAATACCATTTGAAATACCACGCATTGTTTCGAAAGAGCTGGCAACTGCTTCAAAGGTATTTGATAAATCATCAAAATCCCAAAGTTCAGGAAGTATCTCTAAGGCAGCTTCTCTAAACTGCTCTAATTCTAACGGATCATTCAAAATAAAAAATGATTGAAAATTAACAATATCATTATCAGCTTCTTCAAGTGTCCACCACTCAATACCATATGCCTCATATAGTCGCTGATATTCTTCTAATGCATGCTCATGTATAATGGTCATAACCTCATTTGGGACATGAATCCGATTAGAAAGATCACTTACCCGCTGTCCCTCCACATCTTCATACCCTCGCGGGATCACATTCGCTGTTGGCACTACTTCAAACAAACCAACAATTTCAAATTCATAAGGGAAATACCAAAGCATCTCACTAATATCGGGATCATCAGCATCCCAATCAAAAAGATCCATGATTAAGAATTCATATCCCATAACAAAAGTTGATCCAACAGTTAGCCCATTTACTCCTGCAAATGCACTGGAAACTAATGCTGGAAACAAATCGTCTTCTGATTGGATATGAAAATCCTCAAAATTTCCCCCTGCTACTAATTCAATAACCCCTTCTTGCATCGCAATCGGTTCATCATCAGATGTTCCATAAAATTGAAAGAAATTCCCTTGCTGAAAAAAGATTGTTTGTCCGTTACCTAGCGTGATCTGTCCACTACCAGATCCAATAATATGGGCAAAAGGGGCAAAATAATAATCAAAATCATAAGTGTATAACCGATTACTCATGGAATAATAATGATGCCTAACATAAGGTAATTCAGCTATTTGCTGAATCATATCAGAAGTAATAGGCTCAACAAGGTCAATGTGGTATATCCTTCCACCATCTGAAGTTTCCTCATAAGGAATATTTTCTTGAGGAAGCTGAATGTTGACAATCGGTGACATCCTTCTCCTGATAGCCCTATCTGTATTTTCAATTGCTGTTGTTACAGAAATAGCCCCTAAAGAAACTGTGCCTAAGACAAATACAAGTAACAATAAAACAACTGATTTGACAGGTTGTCTAAAAATACTCATCGCTGCTCTTTTCCAGAAACTCATTCCTCAGCACACCCTTTCCTATTTTACAATTGAATCTCTACACTTACTGCTCTTGTTCCAGATAATTTTTGACTCAATTCATCAGGTTGACAAATACCAGCATATAGCGTAAAGCTATCTGAATCAACAAATCGATTTCCTTCATCATCGACAACATCAAAAGCCGTTTTATCAATTGCAATCTTAACAGTAACCGACTCACCAGCCTCTAACTTAACACGTTGGAATCCGCACAATCGATGATTTCTAACTGCATGTGCTGATTTGTTATCTTTTATATACAGTTGTACAACGTCTTCTGTTGTAACAGTTCCTACATTTTCAGCTGTCACAGTTGCAACACCATCAGCATAAGTCACTTCTTCAACAACCACTTTACCATAAGTTAACCCATATCCAAACGGATATAAAACATTGTTCTCAGCATAGAGATAAGTTCTGTTTGTAAGTGAGTAATCCGTAAAATCTGGTAAAGGATCGCAGCTTTCGTAGAAGGTGATGGGTAGTTTACCCGAAGGTGATACTTTCCCGAATAAGATGTCGGCAAGGGCAATTCCACCCTCTGAACCTGGATACCATGCTTGGATAATCGCATCGGCTTGCTGGGCTTCTACATTTAGCGCTGAGCCAGAAGCAATGACAACAATAGTTGGCTTTCCAAGTTCAAGAATTTTTTCGACCAGTAGTCGCTGACCTTCTGGTAATTGAAGGTTTGGCTTATCCCCAGAAGCAAATTCGTTCCCAGTATCGCCCTCCTCTCCCTCAAGATCTGCATCTAAGCCGATACATAAAATCACAACATCTGAAGCTTGTGCAATCGCGATTGCCTCTGAAATACTATCATTTTTATACAACCCTAACGATGTGGTTGAATCTTTGAATAAGTGAGCTCCTAAGCCATATAAGACACGTCCGTCAAAGGAATCCTGAATACCTTCAAGGAAAGTATGATAACGATCGGCTGTGCCAAAATAATTTCCTTGTAAAGCTTCACGGCTATTTGCATTTGGTCCAAGGACACCAATCGTTTGGTATTTGCTTGCATCTAGGGGTAAAATACCGTTATTTTGTAATAATACCATCGACTTATGAGCTGCTTCGAGTGATAGTTGCTTGTGTTCTTTACAAGAAACTACTTCTAATGGGATATCATTTAACTCACACACTTCATCGAACTGTCCTAGTCGAATTCTCGTTCTCATTGATGCAATCGCAGCCTTCGTAATCGCCGTTTCTGATAACATCCCTTTTTCGTAAGCTTCCATCACATGCTCATATACATAACCTGCACAAATATGACACCCTGCCTCAACAGCCATCGCTGCAGTTTCTAAGTCGCTACCTGTTAATTTATGATTTTTATAAAAATCTTCTAATGCACGATAATCAGATACAAAATAACCATCAAATCCCCATTCTTCTAATTTCTTCATCAAAAATGGTGACGCACAAGTTCCTTCTCCATTTAAACGGTTGTAAGCACCCATAACCCCTTCAACACCAGCTTCCACTAATGCTTTGAAATGTGGCAAATAATACTCTTCCATTTCTTTTGGTGTCGCAATCGCATCAAATGTGTGACGTTCACCTTCAGGACCTGAATGAACAGCATAATGTTTCGCACATGCGGCAGCTGTTATGACTTTCTCATCGCCTTGAATCCCCTTAACAAACCCAACACCAAGCTCAGCTGTTAAATATGGATCTTCACCATAAGTCTCATGTCCACGCCCCCATCTTGGATCACGAAACATATTAATATTTGGCGACCATAACGTCAATCCCTTATAAATATCACGATCTCCTTGTGCAGAGTAACTATTATACTTCGCACGCGTTTCAAGACCAATCACATTCCCTACTGTTTCCATCATGTCTTTATCAAACATCGCCGCAAGAGCAATCGCCTGCGGGAACATGGTCGCCGTTCCAGCGCGGGCAACACCGTGTAAGCCTTCATTCCACCAGTTGTACTCTGGTATATTTAACCTTGGAATTTCAGGGGATCTATAATTTAGGACTAGCGCTCTTTCTTCTAAAGTCATTAACTCAACCAATGCTTCTGCACGTTCTTGTGCTGATAGTGTTGTATCTAAATGCTTACTCATTAATTTTAGCTCCTATCTTGTTAAAATTTATTTAATTATAACACTTTTGGAAGCTTACTCCAAGAAAAAACTACCAAAACTGGTAGCTTCAATTGCTATAGTTGAGTATGTAATAATTAGGTTCTGTTGAAACTTATGGTAACAAAAGACTTAAACATATTGCAATAAACGCAATAATACCAATTAAGAAGGGTACTAAAAATTTCGTGCTTTTCCAAAATTCTTTATCTGCACTTTTATGTATAAAAGATGACGCTATAATCATAAGTGCAGAAATTCCTATTATCATTGTGCTGTTTATTTGTATTAATAATGCAAAGATGTTTGATCCGCTATTAATAAATTCATTATCTCTAATTGTTGGTATGATACTCACATTTGTTAATAGGAGTCCAATGATTGTGATGAGTATACTTGCTACAGCTATGACTTCTTTCAGAATAGTTTCCTGTATTTCCTTAATTTTTGAAAGATTATTTTTATTCTGTTCAAGAATTTCTTCAACATCTTCTTTTAGTATTTGTACTGATGTACGATCACTATTGACTAAATCAATAGACTGAAGCATTTGATTTCTTAAGCCAACTCTAGGTGCTTCCAACCTTATATGATCACGCAATTTATGTGCTATATCTAGTAGTTCTTTGTCTTTAACCTCATCAGGGTAATCCAAAAAATAATTGATGTTAAACAATACAGTGTCTAGGTCATCTTTCTTAAGAACATACTCGGCTATATCAGAATAAGAATGCTTTTTGAAACTTTCATTCTCATCATTACCATAAGCTTCTAGCATTAAGGCTTCTAACTCCTTTATTTTGTATAAGCCAAAGCCCATACCTAAAACATCTAAGAACTTTTCCAACTCTTTAAAAGATAAATATCCTTGGTTCATTTAAAAATTACCTCATTATACGAACTATTTTTTCACGAAATATTTAATCATTGATGATATTGTTATTTCATCATTTATACCCGCACCATCGTTCCTGAATTATTCATGAAGGACTTTCAGCTAGAGTGTGTGTCTAGGTGTGTGATAAGCTCAAAAAAAAGCATAAAGACTTAGATTTTATAAGCCATCATAAGTGGCTTGACCCAATTTTATCTT
>Ga0123355_10021668_pt1 | contig 10288 bp, 6 predicted proteins | sample TergutEmb28metaG_3_FD_89872 | JGI IMG/M metagenome (GOLD analysis project Ga0123355, IMG submission 89872) | Embiratermes neotenicus P1 segment gut microbial communities from Petit-Saut dam, French Guiana - Emb289 P1 | ecosystem: Host-associated > Arthropoda: Insects > Digestive system > Gut ... | reverse complement strand
CGTAGGTTGCGTAACCAAGCCGCAGCGTCCACAGATAGTATAGGGCTATCTTACCGATCAATGAAAGGAAATGTATAATGAATCCCTATGTTTTCATTATACAAGGTTGTGTTATGGATATTTCACGAATGAAAAAAGTGGTTTCAGCGCTATGTTTCTTTGCCATGTGCTTTTTCTTGTTGTCATTGATGCCCAATTCAGTCTTGGCAGAGGAGACCACCGACCCGTGGGATTTGCGGAACTTTGTTCAGGACGTTACAATATTTGACTTGAACAGCGACCCGCCGGAGCTGGTTGACCCCGCGGACTATACTTTGTATGTGGGCAACACATACATGTTTGCAATCACTTTCGCAGAAACGCCGTACTTACAGTTTGAGTACAACGAAGACGGCGTGCTGGTGTTCCAGTTGCCGGATCAGTTATATATTCAAGACGAGGTTCAGGAGACGCCGATTTATCGCCCTGATACGAATGACGTCATCGGCTGGTATGAGATTGACGACACCGGCTTAGTCACGGTGTGGTTCGGTGATGTTGAAGACGATGTTTACGAAGACGTGAGCTTCACGCTTGAAATTCTCGCGTATCTTGCGGATGAAGTGGGCTACGGCCTGGATTTCGGCAACGGCGTTATAGTCGGCGGCATTATGTTTCTGGACATTGTCATGCTGGCTGGCGATGGTTATAGTTCGGATTTAGCAGACTTTGTCACTAGCGTCACGATTTATGACATAAGCCAGGATCCTGCGGTACAGATAACTCCCGGAGACACCACATATATTGGCAATACATATAAATTTGTAATTAACTTTGCGGAAACACCGCTGTTGCAGCTCGAATACAATTTGAATGGGATGCTTGTTTATCAGTTGCCTAGCGGTTTGAATATTCAAACCGCAGTTGCGGCGACGCCGATTCGCATCGCTAACGGTGCTGTTGTCGGTCGGTATACGATCGATACCACCGGCCTTGTCCAGGTGTGGTTCGACAATGTTGACCAGAACGGCATACCGACTACAGACGGCACTAACTATATTGACCTCACCGACGTAACTCTAACGCTTGAAATTTTCGCACAGCTTATGTCGGCTGGAGACGGCGGCTTGGACTTCGGCAATAACATCGTGGTTGAAATTGAACCTCCTGTACCTCCCCCGCCATCACTAACAATGTTCAAGACTTCCAGATACGACCCCAATACGGAAAGAATATATTATATGATAACCATAACAGCATTAGAGGCTCCGGTTAGGAATATCTGGCTGTCAGACGCGCCGACAATTAATGGCAACCCCATATTAAATAATCCCAATGCGTTTTATGGCTTCAGGTTTGCTTTAAACGGAGGCACTAATTTCACGCCCATGGATGTCAACTGGTTTAGTCCAACGCTGTTTACATACTACTTTGGCGACTTGGTACTCAATCCCGATAACTTTATAACCATACTGTATTACCTTGATCTTCCAATACTTATTGCAAACAATCCAGACCTTGTACCCAGCTTGTTGAGTTATGATTTTACGGTATCAAACCAAGTCTCCGTCACAGGCGATGACGTTACCGGTGTTACAGATTCGACAGTTGACCGCGTCATAAAGACTTTTCCCATATCAAAAACTGGTGAGGCTGTTTCCCCGTCCCCCCCCGACGAACCATACTACCAAATCAAATGGACAATCACGATAGGCGACGGCAGTACAACCCGGCTGAACGGCGGAGTAATAACTGACACGCTTGGCGCAGATTTATTCCTCCCCACTGCTGATGGAATAAGTATAACCTTGTACGATAATTACACCAACATCAGGTTTCAAGATACTGCAACCAATTTTAGCGGTGACTTTGCAATAGGCTCCGGCAACAATAATTTTACGCTAACAATACCGGATACCTACGGTAATATTTACCGAGCCGTGATTGTTTTCTATACTAGGATTAACAGTCCGCCCAGTCCGGGCGAACCCGCAATGGTTTACGAAAACAGTGTAAATTTCAACGATGGCACAACGGACTTTGGTACCGGCGGCAGAATGCCTTTTACCCCGCCGTCATCCGGAATTATCAGCAAAACGACGTCCGGCATATGCGGAAATCCGCAAGATGGATACTTTGTTGATTACACAATAATAATCACTGTGCCCGGCGGTCTCTTAGACCAACCAATCTATCTGTTTGATACTTTAAGCGTAGGCAGAACCGGCATCGGCGTCTTGAATATTCCGCAGAATTTGAATGTTGCCGCCACAATGGAGGACGGGACGGCACTCCCCACCCCCTTGTTGCGTACCGCCCCTATCAATACTGGCGCAAATAACAGCGCATGGCGGATATATTTCGGCACAACCGTCGCCCCTGCTGACGGCGGGATAGTGGCTTGGCAATATTCTCAACCAGTGGTTCTAACTATCACATACAGTATATACTTGGACGCTCCGACCATCAACACAATGAAGAATGACAACACCGCACAGCTGACAAATTCTGTGTACCTCATCAATAGTCCCAATGAACCCGTTTTAGCCGGTCTTGCCTCAAACGCTGTAGCTGGCGGAACCGTAAACGATTCCTGGCCGATATTTAAAACAGGTACAGCAACAGGAAACCCTGGGCTGTTCAACTATACGGTGACAATAAAGGGTGATTATTCCTCCAGGACCGCCCCGCTGCTGCAAGCTGGAAACAGTCCGATTTTTACCGACACATTTGATGCCAGGCTGAGGTACGTACCGGGTTCATTCTATGTTGTGGACATGGGTACTCAAAGAAGATATTTCGCACCCGCACCTGGGACTGATGTTACCGTTTCCGGCAATTCATTCAGCGTGAATTTCACTGATCTATACGAGTTTACAGCGCCTCCGTCAAGCAATGGAACATCCTTGGGATTGGTTACCGATTGGTTCGCTTTTAATCGCAATTTTGAGGTTCGATATCAGCTGTATCTCACAGAAATGGGAACCGCAATATCGGATTTGACTAACACCGTCTCTATAGCGGTAAATCCAGGTGAATGCACTTTTGAAAACAGCACTACGCTCGGCTATACTCCGAATCCTCTGTCAAAAACAATGGCGCCAACGTCCGGCGGCTCGGAACATGTGCATGTGGAAATCGTCATCAACCCGGACGGGGCATTCATGTTCGCGCCGGAGGGTGAGACTGTCGGCCCGGATGAAATCACCGCAAGAGATATACTTACTAATCTGATGCTGTACGTAGACACAGTCGAATTCTATACCCAAACTTTTATACCAATCGGCTCAAGCGGCGCATGGGATGGCGTATGGACAGCGCATGCGATAAGCTATAACGACGGCGCGTTATGGAGTGTCAATGTCGTCAGTACGGATATCGTGGACTTCGTGCTGCCTAACCAAGTACCGGTCAAAATCGTGTATGAAGCGCTTGTGACAATCCCAATAGGTGAAACAGGCGATATCAAAAACGAGATAAGCATATTCGGAACGTCAGATGATGCCGGTGAAGACGAGTACTATGTAAGCGGCTCAGATGCTGGCGCTGGCGCAAGCCAGCTGGATCTCAGAGTGTTTAAGAGAGACTCTGTGGGAAATAATCTGCGCGGCGCGACATTCAATCTTTATGTCACGGTATTACCCGGCTACAGCGCCCCCGCAGGTCTTACCGATGCGCTGACAATAACTGTCGCGGACGGCACAACCAGAAACTTCTACCTGTTATTAGAAGACGTAACGACTGATGCAAACGGTATCGCAGTGTTCAGCAATACGTGGCTCAACGCGACATATCAATTGTTATTCCTATTGGTTGAGACCCAAGCGCCATACGGCTATACCTGGCTCAATGAAAACACGTTCTTCACGATCAATCCTCGAATATCAGATACGACAATAGCAGAACATGAATTGATACTTGGTGCACCTATCAACCAGATATCCGACTTCATCAACATCATCAACATCTCCGACCACTTAGATCCCGGGTCCTTGAGAATACGAAAGAATTTCATAGGATTGACGAACTACGAAATATTGCAGCACTTACAAGACTTCCAAATTGTGATTACAGATACACTCGGTGTTGAGCATACTTTCGGACTTGCGGAGGCATTAGATCCATTCGGCATTGTCCTACAGAATATAGCGGCTGGAACATACTTTATTACTGAGGTAAACTATGATGTGCCAGGGTATACGTTGGTGACCACTCCGCAACTGCCGCTTAGACGTTATATCATGCCGAACGATCAGGGAGAGGTACTCATCTCAATTGATAATACCTATACCCCAATAACGCCGCCGATCCCACCAACGCCGATAACACCAGAAGTTCCACCGATACCGCCAACTCCGATAACACCAGAAATTCCGCCAATACCGCCGCGGCCGATAACACCAGGCGTGCCGCCATATACACCAGAACCCCCAGAGCCGATAACGCCAGAGGTACCGCCGTATCCACCAACACCAATAACGCCGGAGGTACCGCCATATCCGACCGAGCCATCGTATCCACCTGAGCCGACTGAGCTGCCAACGGCACCTCCACCCGGCCCGCAGACAGGTAATGATCGTCCGACGACAAGTTATGTAGTCATGCTGATTGCAGGCATCGGACTCATGGGCAGCGCCACTGTATATCTAGCACGTGAGAAAATTCTTGCATTGGTCAAACGTTTTGTAAAACGTCCTTAAGGCATAGGCAATCGTACACTAAAAATTAACGAATACAACGCGGAGGGCTCCGACCCGGTGTAGGGGATGCGGCCCTCCGCGTTTCGCGTTATCCCTGTCCTCCCCTATCAATCTATTGACAATCGGCGAAAAACGTAATATAATAGCCGCATCAAAGGGGAGTAGTTAACTGGATTGCTGAAGCAATCCAGAGTAAAGTCGTCATCTCGTGAGACAATTCGCCTCACCGGCTTTATTGACACCGGTATCCAGTGGGTGTTTAGCAAGACCTTTGCCAATACTATTGGCAAAGGTCTTTTTCTTTGCTGTACAAAGGAGAAATGAAAATTGGAAAACTATCAAAAATCAAAAGAAGAGTTATGGAAAGAATTCAATACATCCGAGCATGGGTTGCCCCCCGAAGAGGCGGAAAAACGCCTGAATGAGGGCGGCTACAACGAACTTCGCCAGCGGGAGCGCATTCCGTTATGGAAACTTTTTGCCGATGCGTGGAAAGACCCGATGATGATTATTCTGTCGATTGTGGTGATAATCCAGCTGGTGCTGGGTGAATATGTCGAGTCAATCGTCATCTTCGCGGTGCTGATTGTGAACTCAATGATCTCGGTCATCCAGACGCGAAAAGCGGAGAGTTCGCTGGAAGCCCTGCGAGAAATTAGTGCGCCTATAGCAAAAGTCAGGCGCGGCGACGAGACGCTGACAGTTCCGGCAAAAGAGCTGACTCCCGGCGACATAGTTCTGATAGAAGCGGGCGACTTTGTCCCGGCTGACGGCAGAATCACAAAATGCAGCTCCCTGAAAGTGGATGAGGGAATCCTTACCGGAGAATCGGAACCGGTGCTAAAGTTGGATGAAGTTTTATCCGGCGAACGCTCCCTCGGCGATAGGAAAAACATGGTCTACAGCGGGACTGTCGCCGTCTACGGCAGGGCGGAATTTCTGGTTACCGCAACCGGAAGAGTCGCCGAAATCGGCAAAATCGCCGAGTTGATCGAAACGGCGCAGGACAGGCAGACTCCGTTGCAAAGAAGACTGGAAAAGTTCAGCAAAAAGCTTGGCATTGTAATTTTGGCCCTGTGTGCGCTGATTTTTGCATTACAGGCTGTGCGGGTTCTGTCGGCGGGCGAGGATTTGCAGAGCGGAATATTAAACGCATTCCTGTTCGCGATAGCGGTGGCGGTCGCCGCGATACCGGAGTCATTAAGTCCTATCGTGACAATAGTCCTGGCCGTGGGCACGAAGAAAATGGCAAGCCGGAACGTTATAATCAAAAAACTCCCGGCTGTGGAAGCGCTGGGCAGCGCGGGGGTTATCTGCACCGACAAGACAGGTACGCTGACCCAAAACAAGATGACGGTTGTGGACTATTTTTTGCCTGAAGACAGCAAAGTCTGCGACTCTCTTTTAATACGAGCTATGGCACTCTGCAACACAGCCGTTGTCAAGGCCAATGGGGACGCAATCGGTGATCCGACTGAGACGGCGCTTTTGAACTTTTGTGAAAGCTCCGGCGATTCTGTTGAGACTATCAGAGCCCGGCACAAGCTGCTGGATGATTTGCCGTTTGACTCTGACAGGAAGCTGATGAGCACGATGCACGACATGGATGTGCGCCGTATAATCACAAAAGGCGCGCCAGATGTGTTGTTCTCCCGTTGCGCAAGTGTGCTTATCGGCGGTGAAATCCTGCCGTTTTCTGACGATGTGAAGTCCCGATTTGAACAGGCCAACGAAGACTTCAGCCACAGGGCGCTGCGAGTTCTGGCATACGCAACAAAGGCTGTTGATTCCGGGAAATCAACTTTGGGCTTTGAAGATGAGCAGGAACTTACATTGATCGGCCTCACGGCGATGATCGACCCTCCGCGTGTAGAGGTATTCGATTCTATTGCCCAGGCGAAAAGCGCGCATATCAAAACGGTTATGATTACCGGAGACCATAAGACAACAGCGTTTGCAATCGCCCAAGAGATTGGGATAGCACAGGATGGCGACACAGCCCTCACCGGCGAAGAACTGGATTCTATGACGGAGCCAGAATTGGACGAGAGACTGGAATCAATTTCCGTTTACGCCCGGGTCTCGCCGGAGAACAAGATACGAATCGTCAGGGCCTGGCAAAAAAAAGGCAGGATTACCGCGATGACAGGCGACGGGGTGAATGACGCGCCATCACTGAAACAAGCGGACATCGGCATAGCTATGGGCAGCGGAACCGAGGTGTCAAAGAGCGCCTCAGCCATGATTTTGTCAGACGACAACTTTGTGTCTATAATAGGCGCGATTTCAATTGGACGGACTATTTTTGACAACATAAAAAAAGCCGTGGGATATTTGTTTTCGGGGAATTTGGGCGGCATTATCGTCATTCTATTCGCCATGATAGTGGGCTGGGATATGCCGTTGACGGCATTGCAAATACTTTTTATCAATCTTGTAAATGACGCTCTTCCGGCTATTGCCCTGGGCTTGGAAAAAAGCGAGCCTAACATCATGTCCCGGCCGCCGCGGGATATAAACGAGGGGATTTTTGGCGGCGGTCTTTTCTCCAGCGTTATAATCCGCGGAACAATAATCGGAATCGCGGCAATTCTGGCTCAGTATACCGGCAGGATGATGTTTACCCCGGAAATCAGTAGTGCGATGGTGTTCACAACGCTGATTTTCGCCAGAACGCTGCAAACATTCTCCTCAAGATCGAACAGCCAGACAGTGCCGCAGGTTGGATTATTCAGCAATATATATGTAGTCATCGCCGTGGCAATCTGCTTCTGTCTGTACGGCCTGACAGTGTTGCCCGGTGTACGTGAAGTCTTCTATATCCCAGCTGCATTCGGCCTGTCAAGCTGGGGTATCGCCGCCGGATTGGGTCTAGGCGCTGTTGTGATTATGGAATTGATAAAATGGGTGCGGACGTTGATTTAGGACAGCCCCCTATTTTTATTATTGCGGTACCAAGCACATCTGTGGTATACTTTGGATAAGTTCAAACACAGAGAATTTTTAGGAGGATTTTTTATATGAGCGGACAATTAAAAGGCAAAGTAGCATTAATTACAGGCGGCGGCAGCGGAATCGGGGCCGCGATAGCAAAACGTTTTGTGGAAGAAGGTGCGAAAATAGTTATCACCGGCCGCCGGAAAGAGGCGCTGGCTGATACCGTCGCGTCATGTCCTGACGGCACTGTGTTGCCATTCGCGGGTGACGTACAGAATCCCGATGACTGCAAAGCCATGGTAGAGGCGACAGTCAAATTCGGCGGCAAGATTGACATTTTGGTCAACAACGCCGCAATCGATACACCAGCGACTATCACTGAGATGCCGCCGGAACAGTGGGACAGTATCATAAAAACAAATCTGTACGGCCCGTTTTATCTGATGCAAGCGGCCCTTCCGCACATGATTGAAGCAAAAGGCGGCTCAATCGTCAGCATCGCCTCTCTTGCGGGGTTACGCCGTATCCCGGCAATGGCGGCTTACTGCTCGTCAAAATCCGGACTTATCGGCCTCACGCAGCAAGCCGCGCTGGATTACGGCAAATATAATATCCGCGCCAACGTGGTCGCCCCCGGCGCGACGCGCACGGCTATGCTTGAAAAAGCGATGGAACCGCTTGCCGCGTCACTGAACACCGATGTTGACGGCGCATTCGGCTTTTTCACGCGCTTTAACCCACTTCCCCGCCCGGCAACGGCGGATGAAATCACAGGAGCGGTTGTGTTCTTCGCAAGCGACGATTCCGCGATTATTACCGGCACCGTGCTGCCTGTCGATTCAGGCGCCTGCCTTGTTGACCCGAACGCCTCTGCAATGGCCAGCGGCGGTATGACGGAGTGGAACGGCTAAATCCATAAGTCCGCACAAAAGACCACCGATGCAAAACGCAACGGTGGTCTTTATTTTAATCCCATAGGGCATTTAATTAAACCAGCAAAACACCTTACAACGGCTGACAAGTCGGACAGACATATATGTTCCCGCCCAGAAACGCCTGCCGAATCAGTCCACTGCCGCACACGAGGCAAGGATACGGCAGTGTGTTTTTTGATAGTATCGTCCGATATCCACCGTTATGCCCGAACAGGTCTTTTTCTGTGTCCCGCCCTCCGCGATCTCTCATGTCTTTGAGTGTGTTCTTCACACTGCGGAATAACTTTTCCCGGTGCTCATCGCCCATTTCTTCAAGTTTAAGCTTCGGATGGATTCCGGCATTGAACAGTATGTCCTGCAACACACCGTTGCCGAGCCCCGGAATCCTCTGCTCTGTGGCGAGAAAGGCTTTTGCACTCAGATTCTGCTTGGTGCCGCTCCATAAAGCGTCAAAATAGGCTTGATCAAATGCCTCGGTCAACGGGTCGGGGCCGCTTTTGTATTCTTTCGGTATGTCGTCTCCCGCAGTTGAATAGCAGAGCATCGAGCCCCACATCTGCACCGTACAGCTTATGTGCGAATCATTGTCAAACGTGAGCAAGAGTTGGTGCTTTTTCGGCAGTTTCTCCCCCGGCGCGTGATACTTGATGGGTGTGTTCATAACCAGCAACACATCCTCACACAGTATCTCGGTATTGCCACCGCATGTATAGCCGGTACCGGGATTCGCGCCCGTGACTTTCTTGCCCCTGAGTTTACCGCCGTATTCAGCGGGGTCGTCGGTATACCAAGCAAATTTATGCGGATGCGCATCTGCCTCGGCGTCTTTGATAGTTTTGCCCACCAGCGTTTGGTCGATCTGCTCCGCGAGCACATAACTTTCAGGTAGCTCAACCATCAGTTCACCCACCGTTTCAGCGTTGGGAAGACTGCCATGATACGCGCCCGCGCTTCATCGTCGCTTGTATCCCCCTCTTCCTTCCAGAACGGGATGTTGCCCTCCACGGCTTCTTCAAACGTCTGTTCTTCTGTAAACGCGCCGTTTTGATAGCAATGACAGCAATAGTCTTGGCCCACTCCACCGTCAGCCTCTGTGCCGAAATCCTCCGGCTTTACCATGGGCATGTAGCAAGATTGACAAAATAGTTCCATTGTGTAATCCTCCTTAAAATCAATTTATGTGTTTATACATCGGAATCCAAATTTCCACAACCGAATCCGGCGCTTCACCGGTTTTGAATTTTTCATTGTAGCACAATACAACAAATCCCATGCCATCCATTAAACGTTGCTTATACTGCGCCGGGTTGTCCGCGAGCCATTTGTCCATTTCCGCGTTCCCGCTGTCGTATCCCTTCGCGACAAGTATGTCAAAAACAGCATATTCAGTTTCCGGAAGCGCAATAGTCGAAAATCCGTCGGCACTTTGGGTGGTTTCGGTCAAGAATCCTATGTGAATATCTTTACCATGAATGGTCGATTTCTCTTCATCAAAAAACCGGACCTCGTACCCATTTTCGTCAACTTTCTTGAATGAGTGATTTTTGTACAGACTATCAAACTCATTCCAAAGTTCATAGGTTTTCATTCCGTCTCCGGTCAAGCCTGTGATAAGAAGTTTACCTCAACACTGACCATGTCGGCTACTACGAAAAGTACGGCTGGCGATACATCGGCGACTTCCCCCACCAAAGCGGCGATAACGCGCGGGTTTATCGCGCGCCGATTGAGGAAATG
>Ga0123355_10021667_pt1 | contig 10288 bp, 7 predicted proteins | sample TergutEmb28metaG_3_FD_89872 | JGI IMG/M metagenome (GOLD analysis project Ga0123355, IMG submission 89872) | Embiratermes neotenicus P1 segment gut microbial communities from Petit-Saut dam, French Guiana - Emb289 P1 | ecosystem: Host-associated > Arthropoda: Insects > Digestive system > Gut ... | reverse complement strand
CTTTTCCAAAAACCCCCATTTTTTTTCAAAAACAATTGACAGCCCCGAACCGCACGTTGGCAAGGACAATAATCACACCAGGGGCATCAGCTAAAAAAGAGGGGGCCTTCCCCCCCCCCCCCCATCCCCCCACTCCTTCACTTTAGTGTCGCATTCATAAGATGTTTCATGGTGTGGAAGATGCAAAACTCCTCTTCAAATTCTATGGTCATTTCTTTTCTAAATATACGTGTAGATTCACTGCCGAGATTTGAATTGCATGGGTGTCTGTCGGAACTCAACTCACGAGCGTTATGGAGGTGTTAGAGATATGAAAGGACATAACGCTGCATTTGCATAAAACCGCAGTCAGAATACGATTCTTCGTGCCTTAACTCGTATATTAATACGTGGAGCGAATAGAGTACATCGAGTTGCTGGAATAACAAAGAGGAAATCAATTCTAGTTGTTCCTGTATGAATTTTATAAGAATATACAGCGTTATACAAAGTCCAGTCAGAATCAGATCAATGACATATTTTTGCAGACTACTTTGTTCTTATTGTCCGTGTGATTTGCTTAATTGTCATTTATTTTTAACCTGGCTTATTGGCTTATCTGATAATACAGTACAATTTCTTCTATTTCCGTAACTGTTGGGAAGTTAAGATTTTCTAAAAAAATAAATCGGACAAGCTGATAACAGAAAGGGTAGTAAAAATGTTGTATAGCACGTTCGAAACGTGATGGCACACGCGCAGAAACCAGATTTGGTCTTTCAGCGAAACGGACGAGTCCATTTAAATTGGCGGGGGTGTCAGTTCATTCGACTACTGGCAGTCGAGGAGTGCGGATCAGCGGACAGCGATTGTATAGACCGTGTTCCGACGTACAGTGTAAGGCTGCTGGCTATCCACTCCATTCGCATCTTTCCCCTTCACTTCCCCTCTCGTGCGTCACCGTGTGCCATCAGGTTCCGAACGCGCTAAAACACGTAGTATCTTGCTTGTTATCCTGCAAAACATGATCGAACATACACCTTATTATGCGATTTTAAATGGTAGCATATTAAAATGAGAGCAGGTTTCTGGATTTGTACTTATTTATCGACGTTTCGGGCAACCTGCTGATCCCATCATCAAGGGTCTTCTTGTACTGATTTACTCTTGAAGACGGGGCTGATAAGTTACCCCGAAACGTCAGTAAATAACCGCCAATGTACGCTGCGTAACATCGCAGAAAAGCGAATATATCAGTTACACCGCGGCGGAAGTCAGAAATCACATATGTGTGAAGTATCTTTCTCACATGCCACGCCGATATGGCAACGATGTTTTGAAGTACTACAGCATTCCATACAGTGAAAACACTGTGCATTTATGAACTCCTGAAAAACTGTGTGGAAACTGGGCTAGGGATATAATGGTTTTAAATGTTGTTACGAGTACAGACTATAAACGGCACAGACCATGTAGCAAACGCGGTGTTTAAGTCCTTCTCTGCAAACAGGAAACTCCCTGCTCGAATACAAACATTTATACAAGCATCGTGTTCGTATAGCTTTTAGTGTCATTGGCACATGTGAATATTTTTTGTGATGTGATGTTTTTACGATCGTTAGTGGCTTCTTTTCTCCCCTGCTCCACTTGCCTCTCACTTCAACTTTTGCATACAACATGGCACGTTTATTTGTCCCGGGCTACGTGAATTGTTGATGGGGGGAAATTAAAAGTATGAATGAGGAGTGACCTGGTAATGGCATATGTTTTTACTTAATTTGTGAATCAGTTTAATTTGATGGACGCGCTCACGAATACATACATTTTAATGTTCCTGTAAATCTATATTTTCTGCTACAATAAGAACGGTGTTCTAACACAGAAATGTTGCGAAATAAAACAGCCCGAAGTATCTCATTACAACCAACTAAACGCACAATGTCAACATGTAATTTTATAATTAAAACTTTACATCTCCAAAACGTTTCGACCTTACATATATTATCAGGCAAAATGTACATTAATCATTAAGTATAAAACACCCCAAACAGGCAGGAGCTTTCCATCATTATAAGAATAACAAAGAATACCTCCTATTTTTTACGTAATGATTGATACATGGTCTTCCTGATGAGAATCTGTGAAAGATCGAACAGTGCTGGTGTTGCAGTGTTTTAATTATAAAATTATACATTGAAATTGTGTAATTATTTCTTTATAATAAGGTACTTTATCAAATAATGCACGAAGTTATAATAATAATTATAATAATAATAAATCAGTCAAAACAAGTCGTAAAGTTACGTTTACCAAATTAAGGAAGCAAAAAGTGCGGACTGACAGAACTGTTTCTAACAATAAACCGGATACCATAATCCGTGAGAACAGAAAAGTAACATGCATGTTTATAAATGTTGCAACTTCTGGACATAGAAATGTGATTAAGAAAGAAGCTGAGAAGATTTTAAAGTATAAAAACCCTATAAAAGAAATCCAGCGCATGTGGAATGTGCAAGCAAAAGTGATACCGGTAATAATAGGGGCGACTGGAACGATTTCAAAATCACTCAGACAGTACCTGAGCAGCATAACAGGAAGGCATGAATTTAACAAAAACATCCATATTGGGCACAGCACATATACCACGGAAAGTGTTGATGTAAAAGTCCAAAACACATTTCAGGGGCAAAATAACATTATACGAGAATGTAGCACAAACTGTAAGTACAGAACAGCTTCAAAACTTAAACACTAGAAACATGGTTTGTTTCAGGTATTTAATTATATAACCCCTGCATAAAGGTGATAACAAGGATGATGATAATAATAATAATAATAACCGTGATAATGAAAAGGGAACATGTATGTTAATAGATGTTGCAATCTCAGGAGACAGAAATGTGATTAAAAAGAAGCCGAGAAGATTCTAAAATATAAAGACCATACAATAGAAATACAGCGCACGTGGAATGTAAAAACAAAGGTAATACCAGTAAGAATAGGGGCGACTGGGACTATTTCAAAGTCATTCAGAAAATATGTGAGCAACATACCAGGAAAACATGAAGTCAAGGAACTACAGAAAACAGCCATATTGGGCACTGAGCACATACTTCGGAAAGTGCTAATGTAAAAGTACAATAGATTCAACACTGAAACTAACAGTATAAGCACCATGAATAGTAACAACAGAATAGCTGCAGCTCTGTATACCCTATGGACATAGTTTGTCTCAGGAATATGAGTAAAAATACCCTGCATAAAGGAGATGATGTTGATGATAATAATAGCTCAGACAGGATAGGAGGGGACAGCCTTCTCCTGAAGTGCTGACATGTACAATTTCGCAGTAATACATAAAATTAGTGAATAATAATGAATACAATTAAGTAAAGTGAATAATATAATAAATGATAAATAACAACAAACTTTCTGAGTTAATATACCATACACAAGAACTGTTATTTTATGTGACTCCATTCGAAAACTGTACTTTGTCAAAACTGTAAAGATTTAATTTGGACATTCTGTAGTGTCATAGCAAGAATGATTCTCTGAGAGCATAACGTTTCACGAATTTGTGTCAGCTCTAAAAGTGTATCGGGAAGCACGACATGGTTCCAGTCCATTAATGTAGCCTTATCATTATACTACAACCACTGACGATAGCCCGCTCAGCGCAGCGGCACCTACCACTTCAGGAACCAAGTAACATTATGTGGGCAAACATGACACATTCTGTCTTCTTCCCTGCGACGTAATGTGTCCTCCCATATTCCTCACTCTGTCATGTCTACATATGATTCTTCTAGAGCTACGTGGTATGTTAGATATACAGTCTGCTGAAGACATTACAACCTTCAGTTGAAGACATTACGTACACAAAAGATGGAAGATATAGAGGTAAGGCGCTTCATTTTTGATACGTCTAAGTACGAAGTTTTATATGTCTAGCGCCAGCCGTTCACTAGTTTTCTTCGTCACAACAAAATCTAAGTATACGAACACAAGGTGGACTTAAAGCGCTATTTGTCTATCGCTAGCTTCAGAACAGCACGTAGATGGCACTTTGCTTACGCCACGGAACAGAGTCCTTGTTGATATAATAATAGTCGACGAATTCCCATACTTCATGAGGCACGAATGTTTAAGACCGTGATTACTACATCCAGACTCTGGATTCATTGGTGAACTAGATGATCCAGTCCTCGTTCTAGAATCTATTTTTGAAGATTTACATAATTAAGAATTCCTCCGATTGACTAACACATTCATGAGGATTGTGCCTTTGCTCTGGATCGTGTGTTTATCTAAAGGTTATCTCTCGAACATAGCTATTAGGAAAAACAGAAGCAGTTCTTGTGTAACTGTGATATCCAACTTCAAGTCATCGTGACAATATTTTTATATGTATTTGTCATTTACATAACAATGCTATTAGTAACTCACGCTGTGTGGCGTCGAAGAGATGGTTGAGAGTGGCACATGAACTGGAGAGTTTTTAGTTGAAAGATATATTTGCTTAATTTAAATCACTTTCCCTGAACGTTCTTGCATTGGCTGAGAAAAAGCACGAAAACTCTCTGGATAATTGTTGTACTGGTTGAGATACAAATTGAATATTTCCGGAATGCAGGTCAGAATCTTTGTCTATTGACTCAGCATCTCTACCTAACAGCGGTGAATGTTAAGGATAGGGGCTTCTGGGATGTGACGCCGTGTAGTTTGCTAAATACCAAACCTTCGGAGGAATATGTTGAATCTTTTGCCTGAAGATGGAAGTAGAGTTCGGCTAAACGTTGGTACCAATCTACAAAACTACAAGACGCTGCATTCCAGTTGACTATATTTTTAAATGAAACTTAACATTTCAACTTCTCATAGAAGACAGTAAAATCTTAGACGCGGTTCCTGAAGCAGAAATTGTGTTATCATACCAGCATTTAATCATGAATTTGAATAAAGCCACATATTACGGTAAGGCGGTGGCCTAGCTATAAGTAAATTCTAATATTCAATATCCACTTTTTTTCCGTTGGCCTACAACTCCATTAACGGCACTGTGAACACATTTTGCTGTAAATATTTTCCGGAGAGAAAACTTGTTCCCAGGAGCGCAATATTGCATCAGGAGCGCCGTATGAATCGTCTATGTATTTTCGGGGGATATTGCATGTCGCTGCCTCAGGGTTGTGGAGTGTTTCGAGTCCCTGGTTTTCAACTTTGCAGTTGCTGGTGGTGACTTGAACGGACCTCATTCCGCCCTGCTTCACTGTACGTGGTATTGACAGGCAGCGGTCGTGGAATAAAAGTTAATCATTTTCTTCTTACAAAGAGCTAAGATACGTGCCGTCATCCTTCCACGCCATAAAAACTCCGAAACGACGGAACAGTTTATGAAAGACAGTAATGAAAAGTGCAATGTACACCTCGCAGAACCGGCTCATACATAAGTAAAGGAATGGGCACTTGAATTTAGTTACGGTAAGTGAGCTATAAATAAGGGTCAGAATGTGACGACATATTGGAGTCTGCGTCTTATATGACGTCCGCTAACTACTTTAGAAGACAGTAGTCTCTCAGTAAGTAAACTATGTGTAAAACTTATGTTTATTGGACCGTGCATCATCTTGATAGTTGAATAAAGAGAGACCAACTTGATGTCACTTGCTTTATTATTTCATTATTTAATGCTCAACATGTTTCGGATGTTAATACGTCCATTTTCAGGAGCTTGCGACTTATTTGTTGAGTTATTTCATGGGTTGTATTGTTCTGATTCGATGTGTGTTGGTGTTACGTTGTGATTTGACTTTGGTGGTGTGGTATCCGTATGCAGGCTGAAGCAGTGCTTCAGCCAGCATACGGATACCACACCACACCACCACAGCCAAACCACAACGTAACACCAACACACATCGAACCAGATCAATAAAACCCATGAAACAACTCAACAAATAAGTCGCAAGCTCCTGAGGATGGATGTATTAACATCCGGAACATGTTGAGCATTAAATAAAGAAATAATAAAGCAGGTGACATCAAGTTGGTCTCTCGTTATTCAACTATGTGTAAACGTTTTACAACGTACGTGAAATTTACTTTCATGCATCGTGTTAAAAACAGCCCCCCTGCTGTTCCCTGTCTTAGGGCAAATGAATATAGTCTACACCATGTGAATGTAATGCATTTTAAGGCACATTTTAATATTATTCTCAACCTACGCCTAGGCATTACACTCTTTAGTTTCTCCAAATAAAGTTAAATTTGCATTTCTGATTTTTGCCATTTTTTCTGTATGTCGCACCGTCTCATCATCCTAATCGAGTTATCGCGTTAAGGAATGTAACTTGACGAGTTAAATCCATGGCCGTTACGTGTGGGATTTGTGGGGAACAAAGTGGTCCTAAGACAAATTTTTCTCAGAATACTTTGGGTTTCCCCTGTCAGTATTATTTCACATAGTGAGTACGTTACTTATATTTCGTGCATTCTGAAGATGGGCTCTTGCGGTGGCGAAAAATTAAAGGAAAAGAAATTCGAGGTAGATGTTTGTGGCTATAGCGTGCACATATAATTTCGTAATTTAGATTAGAGAGAGTCTAAATCGGTGTTTTGTTGTACCTAATGTTGGGTAACTGGTGAGCATAGCCACCACGTGTGTTGATAATACCGATAAAGGAGATGTAAACGGCTAGTCAGTTTTGAATTTAGTTACGGTAAGTGAGCTGTAAATAAGGGTCAGAATGTGACGACATATTGGAGTCTGCGTCTTATATGACGTCCGCTAACTCACAGGGACTTAGTTCTTCTTTAGAAGACAGTAGTCTCTCAGTAAGTAAACTATGTGTAAAAGTTTTACAGCGTCAAAACGCAGAGGGGAAATTATTTGAAACTTTATTTGAAAATTAATTCGGACTCCTGTCATGAATGACGGTAAGTAACACACCGTAACAGTGCAGAGAGTCTGTTGAAAGCCACTTGCAATGATGAACAGCAGAGAGGAAACTCAGAGAAGATTCTACTGTGCAAAGAAACTATGAGACGAGGACTTCGCTCTGGCGCTACACGCACTCTACTTTTTTGGTGTGTTGTCCATTTTTTGCCATATTTTAGACAGTAGCTACCCAAACCATCAAAATGTGTGATGGATGGTATCAGAGTAACATAGGATACTGCATGTCTTTCTGCATGATTTAACGACCTGTCGTATTACAGAAGGAAAAGAATCGATACCATTTACATCATCATTCCAGTTTTGGTCATCATCATCATCTTCCTCCATGGATTAGGTCGTTTGACATGTTCCGGCATCAACGCATTGCCATCGTTTCCTGGGGCGTCCACGGTCTCTTCTTCCTCGAGGTTTGTAGTTGAGGGCGTGTTTCGGGAGTCTGGTGTTGTCCATTCATTCAAGGTGGTTGATCCAGTTTTGTTAGTATTTGAGTCTCACGTCTTGTATTCCAGAGATCTCTAGTTCTTTTCTTATGACTTCGTTTCTTATTTTATCCAGTCTTGTGTATCCCGTAACACTTCTTAGAAAGCTCATCTCTGCAGCTTCTAGGCGAGTCATGTCTCTCTTCGTGGTTACCCATGTTTCACTGCCATAGAGTAGTGATGGTCTAGCTACAACTTTATAAAATTTCATTTGGGTATCTGTACGGGTTTTATTTAAGTTTTGGTAATAAATATATTAATATCATAATCATGGACTTCTGTCTTCCCATTCTGCTTATACCAGGGTGAGTCAAGTGAAAACTTTAAATATTTATCATCATCATCATCATCTTCCTTCATGGAATATGTCGTTTGACCTGTTCCGCCATCGACGCGTTGCCATCGTTTCCTGGGGCGTCCATGATCTCTTCGTCCTCGGTGTTTGTAGTTGAGGGCGTGTTTCGGGAGTCTGTTGTTATCCATTCTCTCAAGGCGGTTAATCGAATTTTGTTTCTATTTTCTTCTTACATCTTGTATTCCAGGGATCTCTAGTTATTTTCTTATGATTTCGCTTCTTATTTTGTCTAGTCTTGTGTATCCCTTAACACAATCATTCTCCGCCATCTAATGATGAGGTTATGGATGAGTGCAGCTATACCTCTGCTTCACTTAATGCCTTTGCTGTGTGGACAGGGAACACTGCACGTACGTATCACAGAAAACAGACTTGACGTCTATTATGAAAGTCAGTTATTTAATTCTGTGTATGGACGTAATCGGGATACACGTGAGTCCCACGAAACACATAGGGTTAATTATGATGTGTTAAGATGCAGAATTTATTAATATTACAGTTGACGATGCATGTAGTTACCAGAGGACGTGAGAAGGTTAAGCATTATAATGACACAATTTGGAGACTTAAGAATTCTCTTTAAAGGGTTAGACTGCTTCCTACCCTACAACGCACCGGTTTTGTAAATATGTATTTTTTTTTTTTAATTTAAGAATCACTCTTAAGCAAACCGTTTCAGACTGAAGTAAAATTATAAACATTCACTGATTTTGCAAGCATTCCGTTTGCCCACTTTCATTACGTGTGTGTGTGTGTGTGTGTGTGTGTGTGTGTGTGTGTGTGTGTTTGTGAATAGTGTTGTACTGTGCCTTCGTGTTTCCAAACAGTTCGTACTTAAACAAGTACCCCATCATTTATTTCCTTCTTCTCCTTGACTAATTTCTTTCATTCAACTGTGAGGTAACAGGCCCAAAAGACTTGTGTTCACGTCTGAGCAAGTAAAGTAGGCTTAGAAGTCAGCAAACGGTCCGCAGTAATTGTCAGTGCCGTACCCCAAAGTAAACAAATCTCAGTTGAAGCCATCGTAAAGAAATTGGCAATATGAATGATCTTATCCACGAAGAATTTTCTGTCAAGTGTTAAGTATTTATATCTTTCTGATTCAAATTTATGAAAGAAAGCGATTCGTTTTTAATTGTGTTCGAATAATATACTATTGTTATGGTGGAATTGCTGTCTACCTGCCCTGCTAATTGTAACACATCAATGAAATTTTTGTGTAAGTTCATAGACGTTGAGATGTCTTAGAATTTGCCATGTTCTTCGTATGTATGTATTTATTTTTCAGTTACTTACATGAAAAATCATCGAATTTTGTTCAGAAAACAATCAATAGAAACTAAGACATCAGGCTAAGAAGGTCGTTGCAATTCCTAGTTCCCTTTGTAATATGCACAAATTTTACCCATTGTTTGATGTTTGCAGAAGATGTTCTGCTTGTGTCACGAAACTTCATAAATAGTATTTGAACTAACGTCGGAAGCATCCATTAATTTAAACAGACCTCTGTGGCGGTGATTTGCAATAGTGGTAATCGCACACCGTCAGTATGTAGGCCCTTGTAATAGCAGTAGGCCTTCAAGTTATTAGTCCAAGAACAGACAGCGGTTGGTAGGGGCGAGGTTAGTGGCTGCGCCCTCATATTGACCACATGCTTAGTGGCCTGCTGCCCATCCCTTTCCAACTCGACCCACGGCAACCCAGGCCTGCTGTTGTTCCATGCTGGTTGGAGGTTGGAAAGAGGCCTAGTAGCTATCCTCCCTAGACTGATGCACGGTCATATATAACACAAATATCAACACTGTATTCTCTTCGAAGATATCCTTGACTCGATGCATTACAGGCCAATGTACCAACCATTCTTTTCTTAAACTCGTTTCAAATAAATGTAGTTTCTAGTAGTTTGCATTTTACTTGCGTTTGCAAAGGATAGGATTTCTCATACGCATTTCCCAATTGTTCTTCAGCATCCGAAAAGCAAATGTTATAAAAGAGCGGGAATGCACTTGGAAGCCAGTAGAATTAGTGGTCTAGATGAAATTATAGGAAAGGGTAAATGTAGGGTGTTTATTATTGTTTTGCGACGTATAAAACTTAGCACAAAATCAAACCATAAAAATTAAAACATTATTCAGGAATACAAACATTTTAACACTGTTTTGTAGAACCTACAGCAATAAACTGCGTACCGGAACACTTTACCGGCGATAAAGCGGAGGGGGAGTAGCGCTGATCATCCACCCTCATCTTGCGCCAATGTTAGGAATGAGTATATCTGCACCTGTACTCCCCGTCTGTGTTTTCGTGACACGTTACGGAGATACAGTTACCTCTTATGGTGAAATATAGTTTTCAAAATATACAGGGTGTCCCAGGAGGAATGTGCCAGACTTTGGGAGAGTGTTCCTTATGTTAAACTATACCGATATAACCCAAAACACCTATATCCAAAGCTGAACGGTTACGGAGATAATGGCCAGAGAAGTTTGAAACTTTGACAGCTGTTACTCACTTATT
>Ga0123355_10021666_pt1 | contig 10288 bp, 8 predicted proteins | sample TergutEmb28metaG_3_FD_89872 | JGI IMG/M metagenome (GOLD analysis project Ga0123355, IMG submission 89872) | Embiratermes neotenicus P1 segment gut microbial communities from Petit-Saut dam, French Guiana - Emb289 P1 | ecosystem: Host-associated > Arthropoda: Insects > Digestive system > Gut ... | reverse complement strand
GAAGTCAAGGAACTACAGAAAACAGCCATATTGGGCACTACACACATACTTCGGAAAGTACTAATGTAAAAGTACAATAGATTCAACACTGAAACTAATGATATAAGCACCATGAATAGTAACAACAGAATAGCTGCAACACTGTATTCTCTAGGGACATAGTTTGTCTCAGGAATATAAGTATAAATACCCTGCATAAAGGAGATGATGATGACGACGATGATAATAATAATAATAATAAAAATCGAACATCATAATCCATGATAATAATAAAGGAACGTATATGTTAATAAATGTTGCAATTCCTGGAGACAGAAATGTGATCAAGAAAGAAGATGAGAAGATTTTCAGATATAAACATCTCATAATAGAAATTAATGCGCATGTGGAATGTGAAAGCAAATGTGATACCGGTAATAATAGGGGTGACTGGAACCATTTCAAAATCACCCAGAAAATACCTGAGCAACATAACAGGAAAGCATTAAATTAAGGACTACGAAAACCAGCCATACTGGGCATGGCATGGCATGGCATGGCATGGCATGGCACACGTACTACGGAAAGTGCTAATGTAAAAGTACAAAACATACTGCACATGCAGAATAACATTACATGTAGCACAAACTGTGAATACACAACAGCTGCAACAGTATATACCCTAGAAACATGGGGGTTTTCGGGTGTAAAATTGTAAATAACCTGCATAAGAAATAAAATCAATTTTCTTAAAAATGATAATCGTCATTTTATTTGTTATCTCCCACGTGTTATGCTCTTATATGAAATTTGTAATTGAAGGTTGTACCAAAGTAGTTACAAATATTGTTAACAGCTCTTCTTCAAGCATGTGAAATTTATGACAGCATGGCATTTTCCAAACACTGTTGCTTTTTGAATGTTTTTGTAATTGCCACCTTTCACAATACTTTATATATTTCGAACATGGTGCTGATTCTTAAGCACCACACAATTTAGTTATTTGTAAGTAGCTGGTATATTTTGTAACTCGTTTATTGGAAGTGCCTGTGGGATATATTTTGGTAATAGTCTGCATGAAGCGTGATCTGATAATTTGGTCTTATAATAAAACCAATTAGATGCACTAATTTCTCAGTTTTATTTTTGAATAAAACCCTACGTGTTTCGGGCAGTTTCTCTGTCCATACAGGTTTGCTGACAGCTTGCTGTCAGCAAACCTGAATGACATATACCATTGCTGTGTGTACAGTGAAAAACTCCTGATGATGGACAGAGAAACTGCCCGAAACATGTAGGGTTTTATTCCAAAAATAAAACTGGGAAATTAGTGCATCTAGTTGGTTTTATTATAAGAATTTATCACGATACACGTTCACCTGAACGTCAAACTGATAATTTTGGTATGAATCTGTTTGAAGCTCAGCTCGTGTGTTCCGATACAAGTTTGTCTGAATTGTTTGATTTATTGCTATCATTCCGTTTGAATGGCTTATTTGATTTGTTTTGTGACAGCCAGTTTGAGGATCCTAAATGATGTGTTTTGGTATCAGCCCTTCATAAGTGTCAGGCGTTTCTTCATATCAGCTGGTTTGAAGTAATTCAAAGTGAGTTGGCATATTTCAATCCGACTTGCTTTTACCATTCGTTTTGCTTCGGTCCGTTTAAATGTTACTAGATATGTTGTGATGTCATTAATTTTGGACATTTCTGATACATCAGTAATATCGAGGTATTTTACAATTTTTTTTGGACAAGACAATTCAGGGCGTTTCTCTTGGTTTTGTGTCGGGAAGTTTTAAAGGGTTGAATTTTTTTCCGTTCGAAATGTCTCACTTTAACGATTTGGTATCAAACCATGCCTAAAATATCGTTCCCGAAGACGTATTCGTACTGCATGCAGAAGCTATATAGAAGTACGTCCCATACTTACGTATTTGTAGATTATTTGGAAAAGTCGAAGCACATTTACGTTGTCGCAAAAGTCCGTCCCTCAGCATATTTTTGTGTTCGAAAATAATCGAAGTTGTTCTAGAGGGTTTAGAGTGAAGTGGTGTGGAGATTTCAATTTTTGGGAAGCAGCCAAAATGTAACCCATATTTTATGTTAAGCTAAATTTGAACTTCGTTATACAAGCAAATGACTTGCAACCTGAAGTAAACTCAGGAATCCGAAAGTCTTACTAAACATTTTTCGATGTGGTGATTATTTGCCAAATAACCTCTTAGTGATCGGAATGGGTTTTGGATTTCGCCTAACTGGACTACGACACACCTAGCTACAGTGCGTACACACTACGTCTTATAACATATGAAATTTTCCAAAAAGAGCTTATATCTGTCGCTTTTACGTATTCAAGCTATGATTTCTTTTTTAAATTTGCCATTGCGGTATAACTAGAGTGTGGAGAATTACGTCCATTATATTGGGTTACAAAATTCTAGTCCGTTAATGACTGCTTGTATACGCAAATTGTATGTCGCTTCATAAATTGATGGTTTTGTTAGAAGCGTCTATATAAATGTTAAGGACTAACATTGAGATAATTGGACAGAAAATGAGCACATATTCAATCGTAAAATAACGAGTTAAAAATTCAGATTTTCCCCTTTAAAATGTTATACCACGATTTCAGTCGAGCAACAAAAACTAACTGAATGCTGCGAGTAATGTAGTGTAATTTATGAAGGACGAAACAGTGGAGTGGGGCGCAATTGTGTGTCTGAATTGCGCAGACTATTGTGCGAGATAGGACTATACCTGCAGTGAAAGTTTTGAGCCATTTGTAGCATAATGTCTGTAATTCTGTATTTGCACGTTACTTTTCAAAGTGTACTCGTTACAGGTGACTTCCCATGACTTTCGACACTGCCGCAATCGCTGTCCGAAATTGTGCAAAACTTGCTTCAAGAAAACCCCACCATTTCTTCGAGTTCTCTCCATAATACAACGCCAAGCAGTTACTTCTGCTCTGTGAAAATTTAACCTTTGGTGTCGAACCTGACTTTTATTGTGATCGGGCTTAATTCTTTCAGGATAATGATAAGGCCATTATTGTGGATTCTGAGCGCTATTGAATTAGGCTGCACACAGTTTTGTTTATGAATGTGCGACGAACAAGTCAAACGGCAAGGTTATGCATTGTGCTACACAGCAATGCAAAGTATGACTTATTAGGTGAATTCTTCATGTTTGTACCGTGCATCAGTGACGATTAAAACACTTTATTATCCAACAGATGCACAAATATATAATTCGTAGATACAATTAGAATTATTACAAAATATTTAAAATTGCTCCAACATGTTTCGGATCACAAGAGATCCATCATCAGGGAGCTCTGTACAGTGCTTGGCTAAAATTACAGTCATGATTTTTTCGTGTCCGTTGATATGGACGTAGTCGGTGTTATGGCAGCATATTTGCTGTAATTAGATGAATTAAGGGTCTGATTTAAAATCAAAGTGCCAAAAAAATATGACATGTAAAGGAAACAATTATAATGAAAGTATAAAATAGGACTTACCTCGTGGTGCGTGTATGTACTGCACAGTCTAGAGAGGCACTGCCTACTGAATGTCAGGTAGGTCACGTGGTTTTTGAGCTATATTTTTAAATATTTTATAATAATTCTAATTGTATCTACGAATTACATATGTGAGCATCTGTTGCATAATAAAGTGTTTTAATAGGCGAATTCTTGTTTGACCAACAGGTTCGGTGGAACCGACAATATTAAACTGTTCTATCTGGGATAATCAGCCTGTATGCTACATACCCTCACTGAACCAAGGAACTGAAAGTCTACCCTGCGGAGGGAACTAGACCAATTCTTTCAGCGAGATTTGCTGAACTCCCTACAGCGATAACGATGATTTATCGAACGTCGCGGGGTCATCTGGAATGAAGGATATTCAAAGAATAAGTTAGAGCCATTAACTACAATCTTTATGCTATTTATTTCTCAAAACGTTTCCTTTTATGAACCGTCTTGTTTTCTGACGGTAGTAGCGTAGGAAAAACCGCCACGTTCTTACAGTCCTGTCTGCATACAATAAAAGAACGGGTACTGGAAAATGTCAATAACCTATTTTACTCCATATTAGGACAAAATATGGAAAGGTAAAATAGATTGAGCTTGAAAGAAGAGGAAGTAACTAAGGATAATATTTTACGACTGGAATCTGAGACTAATATTATTACAGCGCTTACAACAAGGTGGCTGTGTTGGAAGAGACGTATATTACACAGGCTACAAGTGAGGTAATGTCACATTCAACAGGAGCCCTCAATCAAGGCTCGCTCTTCGTCGGAGCAGCTTTTTACCTGTCCTCAATTTACACTTCGTGCCACAGAGAAGGGCGACAAGGTAATTTATTATGGCTGGTAGAGTGGCAGAACTGTCGATGTGAACAGTTTGTTTTACGTAACGGAAGCATGGGTTCCTTCATTATGATCATTTTGGTCTCAACAACACACCTTTCAATTTTATGACCATTTGGGTGTCTAAAGTGCAGCTCGGACGTTATTAAGGAGAATTTTAAAGAGCCGAGTTGTGAACTTGATTTTTATGAGGCTACATGAGGTCCGGTAGCGGAGTTTTATAAAACAATATTCAAACTTCATGCTGCTGAAAGGAGATATTTTTACCGTCTCAGCTGTTTTTAAGCGAGACCCTTGAGTTTGAGCTATTTAGCTGCTTTCTTTGTTTATTTATTTCGTGAAAGAATTTCGATTCCGTCAATTTTGTTCTTAGTCATCGTCCTAACATCCTACGCCTTCCCTGTGAATGCCAACAAAACGAAAGGAAATATGATCCTTTTAGGTCCTGGTACTCAGTATTTTGTTATATAGAATTATTTACCTCATTATTTTATTTCCTATAATGTGAAAGCAATAATGACTGCCTGAAAAAAGGAGTTATAATGAGAATATTGCGCTCTATTGTTTGATTGGACTCGCAGATAAAAAAGCCCATATTGTATTAGATCTACTTCAAGGAGCGTCATCCTCGTTGTGTTTGTTAGAACCTAAGGCAATAATTCTGTAAGGCCATAGCAGTTATAACACAACTATATTATCAGGTGTATATAACTTATCAACATCAACTACATGTTTCGGCCACTGCTGCTGTGGCTGTCTTCAGGTTGGATACAATATTTTATCCGAGAAGCTATATAGATATAACACAGAACAACAGCCCCCACCACAGGCAAGAAAATACTGCACCACAGGACCAAACACCGGCACAGGCCTACCGCAACCTACAGGGCATGAACCGACTCGGCACGTACACTACATTGTCATAGACAAACGGGATAACACAGTTATACACGTATGCATGGTTCTTTACCTTCTGCACACACACACCCACCGACTTTGTGTAAAACGATATGTCGTTCCCCCTTGCTTCACTATTACTAATAATTGTTCTGTGTTATGTCATATCTGTATAGCTTCTCTGATAAAATATTGTACCCAACCTGAAGATGGCCACAGCAGCAGTGGCCGAAACACGTAGTTGATATTGATAAGTTATAGTTGTGTTATGACTGCTATGTCCTTATAGAATTGTTACCTTAGGTTTATTAAACCTGTTAATTAGATACCGCGTTCTAGTTTCTCGCACGTCTATTACTTCAGTCCTTTGAGCAGTATTGCTTAACACAATAATGAAATTAATGCTCTTAGGTGCAACTGTCAGCAATAAGAAATATACAAACAGCAGGGTAGGTATTCTTTTGAATACACAAGACATATACCGTATACACCATACAGCAAGAGGAAAAATACCTGGTTTGGAGAAGGATACAGACAATGAAAATGCAACATTCGATATATTAGACAATTATTTAATAAAGATAAAAACAATAATTCCAAAGTATAGCGGGATGCCATGAAACACACCACAACCAAACTTACACACTGACCTACGTGATTACATTGTAAGTACCGGAAATGTAAATTGTAGAATTTCTGCTGTTTGTCAGTCACAATACACAAGAGCTTTAATAACCACACTGGACATCAGGCAAATAACGGGATCCTGAAAACTTGCCGAAAATTCAGAGGATCTTAGAAGAGAAGCAGCAATGAAATGTTGTTAACTCAGACAATAACAAACTGTAATATGTGAGAATTTGTGTACTGATATTTCGGAATTATGACGATTATCGTATGCAACAACCACAGTAAACATATCCAGAAACTAAGAAGTGCAGTGATTTGTTGAGATGGTAAAATATCAAATTTCTTAACTTGATTTACGCATATAAATGAGGCCTCGCCATCCAGTGCAAATTATTCCGTAGTCAGAGGGTTTTTAATTTAAATTTCTGCCGCAGACTGGTTATACTGACAAACAATTTCGTAGAGTCTACGGAACACTCTATGCGAAAGCCTGACGTGTTTGTCAGACTGAGGTACCATTGATGTGTTTCACATCCTACCTGATCAATTACAAGTTATCCAATAATAATCATGCCACTTAATGGCAATTAATGTACTCGTAAACATTCTGAATGCACTCTTCTGGGTTATTACGCAAAGTGTAGTCGTAATTCCTGACCGAAGTTTTCGGGACAACCAATCGTTCCCATCTTCAGGGGTCAAGAATCCAAAGTTCTTTCAAATCTCTGGACGTAACGTACAGTAGCCTCCCCCAGAGATGTACTATACGTGATTTCAGGCTTTTGCCGCTAAGTAGCTGGGAACTGAGTTCTTCTGGGTAATTACGCAGCGAGTAGTGGTAATTTTATGTTCTGTTGATCGTGCATCCTGGTATGATCCTTGTAAATAACCAGTTTGACGCACAATTTTTCGTGTTATGTTTTTTTTCTATTCTCTACATATTTCGGGCAGCCATGTGACCATCTTCAAGAGATTTTTGTATCAATGCGACACCTGGTTTATGTCAATCTGTGTAGATGACCGTCTGGTATGCAGGCTAAGCCTGTAGAGATTAGAAAAAAAACATACACGAAAAATTGTGCGTCAAGTTGGTTATTTCAAAGGATCACAGTGGCGATTTCTTACCGACATTTCGGAAATCTTGAATTCTTGACCCGTGAAGATGTGACCGATAAGTTGTCCGGAAATATCGGCAACAAATTACCACTACACGCTGCGTAATAACACGGAAAAGCGCAGTTCTCAGCTGCTTCACAGTAGAAGCCTGAAATCACACACCTTTGATGTTGTTCTAGCAACAATGATTTTTTTAAACTAACTAAACAATCATCTTGTCCAATTCTGTACTTGCTACTTGGCCTGTGGTAAGTGAGAAGTGAAAGCGTTTCCATCACCTCTAGAAATGCTTCTCTGGCAGAAAAAAAGGTTTGCCATCCAGAAGAATGGAGATGTATTGAAAGAAAGATAAGCGGTCTAGTGAGCAGGAAAGGTCAGGGGGTGGTGTTAGGAACCGATCGAGATTTGCGTGGCTTCCTCTTCCGACATGTTACCTGTGATGGAGTGAAAGAGTGGGTGGAAGAGAAAGGAGAACTGAAGAGGAATAGGGGCACAGCAGGACTGTACCAAGGGCGGTCAGCGTCACTGAACAATATGGTAATGTATGCTGTCAGAGTATGGCGTGGCCGTAGAAGGAAACAAATATACAAAAGAAGAAAAGTCGAAGTAAATTTCAGGAGCAGCGAGACATGCTGGAAATGGGAAACGTAGTTTAGGAAGTCAAGAGGGGGTTTTTCGTGTGATGCTCTTCTGCCTGAGCTGGCAAATACGGATAAAGATAATGGGGCACAGACTGGACATGACGAAACAGAGCGCAAGTAATGGGTTAATTATTTACGCACCACATGGATTTTTTTTTACCTTTCACTGTAATGGCAATTTTAGGTGAAGTTTAAACACTTGAAGACCAAGATTCTATAACAGTACTTATAAAAATTCAGTTTCTATCTCACAGACAACAAACTTCGCTTCTAGGTGAATAATACTGTTGAGTGAAATGGCCGGTTTCAGTTGTGATAATAATGCGAAAAGCACTGTATTAGCAAACTTAAGAGTTCATTAATGTTCAATCAGGCTGCACATATAGTTAACACTGCGTTTTGAACTCTTAATGTCAATAATGACTTTGGGAGCTAAGACATTCTGAAATAGACAATTGTTAACGAGAGTTTACCTGTAATTAATAATTGTACACCTAATTTTTGCATTCCGCTTTTTATAATTATCACGCAAGAAGTATATACCTGTATTCAGTATTCATTGTAACGCAACTAGCTTTGTATAAAGCTCTTGAAAATGGCTTTTTAAACAAAGCTACCTTTGTCAACAGGAATATTCAATTCATATTCTTGTGTCCATTCATAATTGTAATCAGCTGGAAACAGTGAATTTTTATACGTTGAAAAAATAAATTTTCAGAAGCACACGCTATTCAAATCACGACTAAAGTCACAGAAATAATTTTGAGTTGTTGTGAAGGGAAACGCATGCATGTGACCAATGGAGTATTAGAAGACAAACATGTAATTAAAGTACATTTGATGGCTGGTCACGCTGTTTAATTAAACAAATGAAAGGACCATATGTTCGGTATCTCAAAGGTTAATTGTTTGTGGAAACTGACGATGTGAATAATTGAAATGAAGGTGCGGTATATGAGTAAATATCTTTTTTTCATAGGGCGACTGGTAAAGTGATCTAAGCAGTTGACTGTGTAAATGCAAGTACGTCTAATCATTTGCGTTGTCTTAGTTACTTATTCGTCATTACAGTCACGTTCGTAGTTTGTGTAGAGAGTGCGATAAAGTTGGCTCTTTGACTTCACAGTTTGAAATAATGCTATAACAGAGGAGCTGTCATAGTTCAGTCGATACAGTGGCTAGCTGCGTACTGGACAACCATGAATCGTGGTTAGCTTTCTGCCTGGAAAGATTTTTTTTTCCTCCAAAATTCCCCCGACTACTCTGTGCATCATCCAGCCTCCTCTTCAATGGGTAACGGAGGCCGGAGCGTGAGTCTGGCCATTCACATCAATTAATACTGATGCTAAAAATAAGTAAGTTAATAATGCTCTTATAATAAAACCAACTAGATGCACTAATTTCTCAAATTTATTTTTGGAATAAACCTCTAAATGCTTAGGACAGAGGAACTGTCCGAAACATGTAGAGTTTTATTCCAAAAATAAATTTGGGAAATTAGTGCATCTAGTTGGTTTTATTATAAGAATTTATCACGATGCACGGTCAACTGAACGTCAAATTAATAATGCTCCTTGGCCATATGCTTTCATGGCGTGTACAGCAACAATTTGCCTCTACTTTACGCTGTAACAGAGGTGACCTGTTGCGTATTCTGAAGAGATACTTTAAGTCTCTGTCTACAAATTTCAGGAGAAGGGAAAAAAGATAATATCTTTCATGCATCCATTAATATCATGCTATCGTATCACGTGGTAACACAGAGTAGTATATATACACCTGAATTTTTTTACCACAGCAAAGAAAAACACATACAGTAAATAATCTAGTTGGCATAATTTTGCTTCACCGTATTTTTACACAAAGGTTTTTGAATTTTAATTGCTCGCCACGTACTTTCAATCTCGGATCTGTTATATTACACATAAAGCACACAGAATATAATTAGGATATATCGAGTTATAAGTGGTTTTTTTAAACACTGGTGTATAAACTGGAGTTGGTAAGTTTATAATTAGATCAGTTGTCAAAAATTGATAACTAATTATCTCTTTATTAATTGAGGAAACATATGGTCCGTTAGAATTTTTACCAAACTATTAATTGCCTTTCTGGATTTTTTCTAGGCTAATGCTTACCCTGTTGAATACCAAAAGTGTCGCAGTAATGAGCAACATCTGTGACTCGGTTTCAATTTATTTCTTCCCGAGGGCAGTCGGACTGTCGGAGAACGATTTCATTTTGTAATTAAACATACATACATTGAAACATGAACCACTATTCAGTTATACTGCATATAATGTTTATCTGCATTGCATATTATAACTTGCTGAAAGTAAGATCATATCTGACAAAATGTAATTATTTCACCTTGTAATGTAGGTCACCATGGAGAGAATGGTGACAGGGGAGGGGGTCGGAAACAGAGGCGGATTGAATTGGTGTAAATTGTACATTTCTACTGCGCATGTCTGTCTGCGACTTTCCGTTACACTCAAGAAGTATTTCGTGAAAAATCGTAATACGTTGAACATTATGGATGTTTTTAAAATGGACTAGTTCTACTCAAATTAGTAAATGACGTACGATGCAGATGGCATTACGATCTGAAAATGAATTTTGAAACATTCGCATTCAGATCG